>Ga0123341_1003048_pt1 | contig 14182 bp, 14 predicted proteins | sample Turbeapinknodule_FD_89959 | JGI IMG/M metagenome (GOLD analysis project Ga0123341, IMG submission 89959) | Root nodule microbial communities of legume samples collected from Mexico - Turtle bean Mexico pink nodule | ecosystem: Host-associated > Plants > Roots > Nodule | place: Mexico: Nepantla... | reverse complement strand
GTTTCCCATAATAAGATTAACTGAAATAGGTGCATCCAGAATCTTAAAATGTTCAAAATGAGACCCAGGATCCATACAATCCACTGATCTTATTCCTAACCAGTTATGAAGTGTATTTTAACACGATCGATCGATCATCGAGACAGAAAAATTGAGTGTACCAACCAGTACATTGAGTATATTGATGCTAAGATTTCTACTCATTTGTGTGTACTCTAAATTTATTTATAAAATTATATTACTTTGACAATGAAATTTTGTGATAATACAATTCAATAATATACAAGGTTTACATTGTTGGTAAATAACGATAATATCAGTAACAAAATTTTTGAAAAACTGGCGTCATTAGTAATTTGATTATAGAGGTTAAGTGAGGGAAGCGTCATGTTAAATGAAGTTCGTATAATGATACTATAGGTGGTTGTTAACGCGCTTCTTGAATCTTGAACTTTTAGGTCTGTGCCTATATAATTTTTTATACAGCAAATGTTTTTAATAAATGATTTTTACTTTGATTTTCTTAGCCATTTTTTGTTTCAAAGTATTTTTGTTCCACGTGTTTCTAGCTTTGGCCAAGAGCTTCAAGATGGTTTAATTTTTTGGTATAATTCCTTCTACCAGTTAATAGATGTTTCAATTCTAAGAAAAATACTACTATATTAACTTTGGTTGCTCTACGAATTTCTACCTCATTTGCCTATCAAACAATGAAAATCATATTTCCTATAACACATTCCTAAACAATTTTTTTTAAAAATACATAAAAATACAATCTTATATATAAAATATAAAAATAAACGCGTTTCATCCAACAAACCCAAACTCATAAATGGGATCAACAACTAAAAGAAAAAACCAATATACGAAAAAATCAAAGAGTACGAAAAAGTACCAATCATTCCTAAAAATATCTTCTAAACTAACAAGTTAGACAAACAAATCAAAGAGTACCAATACACGAAAAAAACACCCTAGCTTAAATCCCAACACAGTTCAGTCCATTTTTTTCACTAAAACTACAAGTTTATCCTTCATCATTTATAACATTTTCTTTGTTTTCAAAATTTAAGCTCTCAAGCAAATTACTATTACTAAATTTTTTTTATTGTTTAACCACATAAAAGAGAACTTTTACAATAACAAAATAAGACGGTCAACCATTCATCTCTTGTATAGGACCAAACAAAATCCGCAACACTACATATAAAAAAATGTGATTAATTGATTCCTCATAACTGAGTTCGCAAAAAGCTATAAGTAGTTTGTTTAACCAACTTCTTAACAAGGTAATGTTAACTACATTTTGAATATTATAACTTCAATGAAAATACAATAAATTGTTTGGTAAATAAGATAACATCATTTTTAAGTACATGCATACATATTTCAAGAAAAATAATTAATTTTTGGCTATCAGCTACAAATATCTCAGAAAAAAAAAAATAGCTCTCACCTTTGACTTGGTTGAAAAAACTATAAACTATTTATGATGATGGAGGAACATACATAAGAGTAACTAAGAGTGTAACAATGCAAGTTGATGTACTAATTGCATCTATTACTAAGAGAGTATGAAGTAATCATGATGGATGGCATTCAGAGCTGTGCAGATAGATAGTATAACAAAAGAAGAAAATAAACTTAACATAGTGCAACAATCATTATTTAAATTAATAAACTATCCGAGAGGTTATAACTTTTTTTTTAGTAAAGAAAGAAAAAAAAGGACAAACTGACTAGAGGCATCTGATGACATGGTATTCCGAAAAATCAGATTTTTTTTTAGTATAGATACAAAATGGACATATGCGGAAACAATAAGTAAATAATAGAAAATAGAGAAAAAAATTGTCACCGAAAACTTTTAATGTGAAAAACTTTCTCAATTTAAGAAGTAAAACTCATTTGCAAATGTTTCTACTAAGAAAGTAGGATTACAACATTGATTTATCTCATTTTCGGATGATAACACTTAATCTCACTCAACAAGGATGAAATACAATGTCTCTCTAACATCTCTCTAAGATTTTTAATATCACACTATGGTGAATATCTATTCTCTCATTTCTCCCTATGTTACTCTCTCCCTTTGTTTGTCTTTCTCTTCCTCACAAGTTTTTTTTTTATATAGAGAATGAGAGAAAAAAATTTCTTCTTAAATAAATAAATAATGAATAATTAATGTTTGTTACATTTTCAAGATACCTTAAAAACACGATCTTTAATTTTCTAGGTTGAACTTCAAAATTTAAAAAAAAAAACGATTCAAAAACTTTAAAATGTTAAATTACCAATATTTATTGATTAGGTCTTCCACTACAAAAGGATTCCAACAATAAATCCCCAACATCCCCTTATAAAAACATGGGGAGCTAGCATAGCAGGTGTGGAATTGTGTTCAACATTCTTAAGCATGACATGGATAAAGGAATATCATTCAAGGACCACCATTTTCCTTGGGGGGAAATAAATGCTCCCATCTTCTCCAAATACGCCTACCTCCTTCTCCCTTCTGTCATTATCATTTTGAATATGCTATTATGTCACTCATCACCTACCTAGTTACCACATACCATTAACTTCATACAACAAATTCATATAATATATATAGAAAATGTTAAGATTGTGAAGATTATCCATCACAAAATATCACTTATACGTTAAAAAGTAATGCATATAAAAACTGGGTTAATCACAGCTCATACAATTTAAAAAATGATAATAATTGAAAGCAAGTATTTGAATTGATAAGGTGTGTAAGAATTAAACGTGGGTATGTAGTTGAAGTATGAAGATATCAGTTATTTAGAAAGAAGGTACAATATTTTGGGCCAATGTGAGGCATCCACGGCTTCCCATTTCCTGCTTGAGTTAAAATATAGAAATAAATGAAGGGGACCACTGACGATTCCCTTTTGGTTGATGTTGAATTCTGAGTAAACAAAAATGTGCGACATGTCATGGGATTGGATTTGGAAGAGACCAACGTCACTGGGCTTGCGACCATTCATTCTTATCAAATGCATCAGATGCCAAAAACATCAAACCAAACCCCTTCTGGCTATGTTAAAGTTCCTGCAATGCGTTTTGTCATGTCTGTCAAATTTGAATCTGCTACACATAATCAATGAATGGCTCATCACCCATATGCTATGATTGTCCCTGTGTTGGTTTATCAGCAAGTACTGCAGATAAATGCATGTTTATAGCCTGTTAAAAAAATTAAGAGATCAGCAGAGAACCGAAAGATCTAGTCCTACATACACCACGTATCCACTTATTTTATTATATTTACCTAATTCTTGAATCATATTTAAAATAACAGAAAATGCTCAAAATACACTATATGAAACCATTATGTATTTCATATTTTTTCAGTTACTATTTTCAAAGTAATACTGTATATTATGATTGATAATGTAAAGCTTTTTTATATTAACATTGCATAAAATTTTAAAGAGAAATTCTAAACCAATTTTCTTATAAAAATTAATCATAGATAAGAAAATCTTTACTCGATAGAAATAGCTTCTAAAACAATCAAAGAACAGAGACATGAACAATTTTCCAAAATAAAAAAATGGTAGCATAACATATGCTAGCTTCAGTCAAAGAACCAAAAGCCAATTGTTACTAAAATCTAAGTGCCGAACAGTAATACTTTTGCACTCCTAATTTTTTATACCATCACTAATCCCCTCTTTTGTGATATTTCCTTTCGAAATTTTTTTAGCCTTTTCTCTATATTTTGTTAACCTAGACACCGGTGTGAAGATAGTATAGAGAAACACTATCCAACGACCGTTGGCAATTAGAAACTTCAATCAGTTGCTGGTTTATTTACGTTGATTCAAGAAAACCAGCGGTTTCTCGGGTGGTGATGACAGACAGATATTTCAGGTTACTCTCTGTAACCGGTGAAGCTTATTTGCCAGAAACAACGCATTTCACGTATTTAGTAATCAATTAGAAGAAATGAATGGCAAATCAATTTATCTTCCGCTTCCATTAAAAATTTCAAAAGTTATGAACATGGTACATTTGACTTATGACTGCCTTAACGTCTAAACTTGTACAGGGGCAACTACACATTCCAAAAAACTTAATCAACCCAAAAAAATTTGAATGAAATAAAAAGGGAAAGTGAGGGGAAAAAATTCAAGAGGATTGTATCTAAAATTAAATACACTAACTGCAACTACATATTACTTTATACACAACAGGCCATTCAAGTTAATAACATGGCCCCAGTTACTAGGTTAGTTGATGCACCCGGTTTAAACTCTTGGCTCCCTTGGCATACGTTTGCCATTTACTTTTACTATTCCAGTGCGTGTTTCCGAAAGCAGACAGTATATAAAATATTTTGCAATGAAAAACTCCTTCATTTAGTAAGCCTTATTTGTATTCTTTTTAGCACTTGTCCTCCGTAGTATTGAGAAGCCGTCAATTAAAGCCCGCAAATTTCATTTCTGCTTGATAATATGTTTGAATATCATGAATCATGAGCGCCTTGAACCATCAAAGTAATACGCTTAGCACTGTCCACACGAAAGCTGTCCCCTTTTAATGCAATCTGAGAGTAAAACCATATTAAAAATCAGGATCTTTTAGAAATTGAAACAAAAAGTCATAAACTTTTATATCATTTGTCAATTGTTAAAGCTTTAAGTTACCTCAGGGGAGCTATCAGAAGGAAACCACCGCAACAATGCACCAAGATGCACAACTGCAGGAATTAGCTTGAAGAGTAAAGGTGTAGTCACCTGCACTATTTCTGTTTGTGTAAGCTTCAAAATCTCTACAAATAGTTGAGAACTTAATACTCAAAACATGTCAAGATTACCCATAAAACTGGCTATAACATTCAAAACTGGCACAACAATTTTGCGTAGGAAAGCCCAATGTTTTTACTAGTGATAACTTCTTAAACTTCAATCAGATTTACTAGCAATCCCCTGCTTGTACATGTGTATGCAAACAGTTAAAATAAAGATGATCAACAAACAAAACTTATCTACCAAAAACACATAATGCGGTTTCACTTATTCAGGCTAGCTGGATGCTGTTGAAGCTAATGACTAGCATTGTGCCCATCAGCATGCTTTCAGGTGAAGGAATGTTTGTAATACTTTTCATTTAGTCCCAAATGTAGAGAAATCATACGAAAAAAATGACCACGGTTTGTGGGCTTGAAACAATAGTTTGCCAAAGTAGGAGCAACCTAATAATCCTATCCCGTACAAAGACCGTGAATTTATTATATGATAAAACAAAACTCTAGTGATATTAGGAAATTGCTTGTTCGAATCCATAAATGAACCGCACCAAGATTGTTAAAAGACCAGTATTTCAACATTGTTGTATGATCGATAATTACTAGTTTACTAGATATAAAAAAAAAAACAGTAGGAGCAACATTTTTATTCTATAAAATAGTGCAAGCGTACCAAACTAAGAGCTGTTGTTCCCAGGAGTAATAGATACAACTTTCCCTGCAGTAGGAATCAGACATTCAGTCCATGTATTTAGAAGTAACTGCAGAAACAACGCAATTACATTCACATTGCAAATGATAATACGCACTGCCAGATAACTGTATTTTTTTAATAAAACATATTTCCAATCTTTGTAATCTCTTCCTACAATGCAGAAAGATAAATTGCAGTCTTCATAAACACAAATTAACTGAAATTAATGTTTCGGAATGAAGTACATTACCTCAACTAAATGAAGATTTGAAGCACGGCTGAGAAGAACAAATGCAAATTCCCCAATTTGTGCCAGGGACATCCCAACCTACGCATGTGGAATAAACCTAAGGCTCTTCCGTCGATGAAATGTATGATGTAATGAACAGGCAGATGTAATTGTATTAACTGATGACATGTCTTACAAGAAGTGCAGTCTTGTTGTTGTATCCAAACCCCTTAACAACAAATGCAGCTACAATTGTTTTTATAATGAACACCAATATAACAGCTGCCAGTAAAATGTCAACATGATTCCAAAGGAAATGGACATGTATAAGCATCCCAATGCTGGCCAAGAACAGAGCAGCAAAAAAGTTGCGAATTGGCTCAACCTAAATATTAACAACCTTGAGTGAGCTCAAAACTAAAGCAAAACATGAGTCATCTCAAAATTTATGTGCTAGTGCTTCAAGAAGGTTCCTGAAATTCATTTGGGTGCCACCACCTTACAGGAATATATGATGAAAATACAAAGTCGTATCAAACATAATTTACAAACATCCCCATTCCACTAAACATGCTTAGCATGACAAAGAACTGAATACCCAAGAAAAAAAAATGATAAATACTGAGAAAATAATACTCCTCTTAAACCACAAGTTTACACCCAAGAACATAGTAAAACTAGTCACTACAAAGAACAGATACTAGAATAATTTCTTACTTGTTCAAGTGTGTGTTGACCAAGATCTGTAGTTGATATCATCACTCCCGCAGCAAAGGAACCTAGTTCAAGACTTAAACCCAGCTTATCACTACACTGAAATGAAACAACAAATATTAAAACATTTTGTTGAAGGCACACATGTTGTTTGGGCATTATAAATGTTATGTATGAATTAGTGTCAGGCATGCGTACATTTTTTTTTATTCATAGGAATTAAACACAGGTAGTAGGGAGTTTACAACAACTCATTGCCAGCTGAGCTAGACCCTCTTGGTTGGCATGCATGCATTTAAGCAACCCCTCGGATTGAGGGAAATAAATTTTGATGCATATTACACATCAATAGAAAACAACCACAGAGTCATCCAAGATTAAGGGCATTATACATTATAGATGATAAAACAGACAACTAAGATGACAAGGTTTGGCAAGCAATGAAAGATTACGACTTGATAGAAGACACACCCAAGCAACAAGTAGGCAGAATGCCACCGATGCCAATTGATAAAGTTCATTGGTCTGCACAGAAAAATAAAATAAAATAAGTTAAAAACTAATGCACAAACAAGCATTGAAGACCAGAGCAAAAGGTCTGTCTTCACCTGAGAGGATAAGCTTATCATTAGCTTAAGGAACCATGGCACACAAGTACGAGATAATATTGTCAAAATGGCCAAAAATGCAATTAAGGTCACCAACCTGAGACAACAGAATTAGTAAACCAGTAGGAATAAATGACTTAAACAAGCATACAACCAAGTATGATGAAGAAAGTTAATATCATCAGCACATGAAGTGAAGCTGCTGCCTTACGAAATTCAACTAGAAAATGGAGTATATGTTTGTTATTATGCAAGTAAAACACTAGTACTCACAAGTCTTTTATTTGAATTTAGATTGTTTCTGGGATAGAAATAAAAAATTTATGACATTCATCTGGTCCTCGTCTCATGGTCTCGTCAAAATGTCTTTGTCTCAAGAATGCAAGATGAACAAAAAGATTTATTCTATTCACAAGTTTGTTTTCTTCTTTCTCTTTTGTTGGTGTGCCTTTGGTAGGGACGAATTTTGTGTACTAATTTATACGCACTCCTTTCCACTAGCTCCTTTTTATGATTATAATTATTTTCTTTTTACAAAAGACTTTCAGGACAATTTTATCATAGTTGACAATAGTGAGATTAAAATAAGAAAAGATGAAGGCAATTTATGAACCACGGTGTTTCTCTTTATAAATTCACATATTGAGGCATTCAATAAGTGTAGTAGAACTTTATGTTAACATATCATGCTCAGTAACGGTGAAAAAGGGGCCAGATGGTCAAGTACACTAAAATTTCTCAATTCACTTGCATCTGCATCTTTAACTTATAACAAGAAAAGAATAAAAACTATGACCAGAATATCCTTTATAGATCACAAAATATATGTTGAATTCGGCACGATGGAAAGACACAATGAGAATATTATGTAGCTGCCTTGGGGAACCTTGGGGTTTAATATCATTTGTCATAGACCTTCATAAATTATGGGGAGAGAAGAAAAATGAGAAACAATTCATCCTACAATTAACTTACGACTTAGTCATGGATACTACTCCTTGAAGAACACCTGATGTTCCACCCAAAACAGGAAGCAGTGCAAAGAGCAAACCAACGGCACAATCCTGAAAAGAACCAATAAATTCAAACATTTCATCAGAAGACATGTGAGAAGAAAAATCTTAACAAGGAATATCAGTGTCATGTTCATTGATAGCATTCCTTTGCCTTTGCACTCTTTTTGCACAAGTAGCAGTAGCAATGCTTCAGTCATTCATATGCATTCATTAACACAAAAATAACAGGACATACCTGCAGTATCAGAGTTCCAATTGTAACCTGACCATGAAGGGCATTGACGCTATTCTTTTCCATTAAGAATTTCAAGACCTATGGATCAAAGTAGAAAAAGAAAACAAATTTAAAGTAAATAACAAAAATGTTAGAAAATCTGCTTTTAATATCTGTCAGAAAAGCTTTTCTTTGTTACCTATGGCTTCTACTAGCATTAGTACCTATAAGCCTAAATTTAGGTTGTACATTTTTTTTTATCTGGGTGTAAGCCAATACAGATTGTGGATATATGATATTCTTCTCGGTGTTTTTGAGACACTCAAGCAATTCATTTGAATCTTTCATGCTCTCAACTGAGGAAATTATATACTTGAAGATAATGCTTTATCTAGACGTGACACCAAAGAAGTTTGATAACATCTAGAAAATAAGTGATCATAGAAAGAGCTTAGGCATTATAGCATTTTCATCAACAAGAAAAATCCGCTCAACTAATGCACAATAATTTCCCTACTGTTTCCTTCATAACATTCTAGCAATGATCTTCGTTCTTTTCTTGATGCAATAAATCTTCCTAAAGGAGAAAGAAAAGCAATACAACAGACAGATTCTCCTATACAAAAGGAAAAAAGAGCCAAAGAGTCAAAAAAGGGTGCACCAATTAATCTATTCATATCAGTAATCAATATTCCTTTAAGCAAAAGACAAACAAAGCATGATACAGAAGCCATAAACATGATCCCGTACCACACATAAGGGTAAAAGGACCCTTGGAAATGCAAGCAGTCCTCTCCAACTTAACAATCCCAATGAACATATGCATCTCAAATTCACCAAAAAATAAAGAAGCTTTTATCATTTCATTAGTTAATTTTTCTCAAGGTCTTATGCCACTGTCTATGAGCTATGACTATCATATGATCAAATAATCTATTCTCCTCCACTAAAGGCATCTATTTTGTCCTTAAAGTTTTGCTAGATTTGATCTGATACTGAAGCCTATTGTAACACTTTTTACCCTTAGGACCACCATCTTCGAACAAAAATACCTTTATTTCTCATATTTTCCATTGTCGAGCAATAATTAACACTTAGCTGAAAACTGTGACAGCTGTGTAGAAAATAGATATATGAACACCATCAAATCTAATCAATTGCAACCAGGCAATGATTGCAATAGTTTATTGCAATTATTAGGCTACTTAAAATACTATATGCCCGTGGTTAAATATTAAACAACATAAGAAGTTTATTGTCCAACAAAGCTGCAATCATACTTGAGATGGTATAATATAGAAAAGGGATACCAAAATCATGTTACAGTTTGTTCAGGAAATTACCACAGCTGTTGAAGACATGGATAAAAATGCACCTACAAATATTCCTTCAGATGATTTACCACCACATAACTGCAGGTAGGATTTAGGTGCATTTATAAGAAATTCATTGACACCAAAGTGGAATTTTTTTTTTGCAATAAATACTTCTAGAACTAAAAGGCATACTGAAGCTGTCATTCCACACAAGCACATAAATAAGAAAATTTGGAGTAGGCCTCCAAAGATAGCCACTGCTCGAACAACTCGAAGCTGCAAACATGAATATATATATTAAGTATGGCTGAGCTAAAAATATACAAGATCAAGCTAAAAGGAATAATGAGTGTAGAAGCCAACCTTCGTTGTTGAAAACTCTAAGCCCAATGCAAAGAGCAAAAAGATGACACCAAATTGAGCAACTGTCTCAACCTACAAGGAGTGGAAGCAATATGTAAGATTACTAGCAGTTAAAATAGATGACATTTGATTACTTCATTTCAATATGTCATATAGAAAGAGAGTATCCATGACACATCGTGATTCCATTCAATCAATGATCTTATTTTTGTAAATAATGTGGCTAACTAAAAGAAGGGAGGGGGTATTAGAGTACATAAAAGAACTATAAAGGAAACATACTTGGACCATTTCGCTAACAAAGCTCAAACCTCCTGGTCCTATGATTGATCCTGCTAGCAGATATCCAGTTATCACCTGCAAATTTGTATGTATGGACTACCCACTTTTAGAGGTCTATGGTAGAGATATCTACTGCAAACCATAAAGCAAGGTTTGTAATCAAACCGGTTGTCCAGCACAAGCAAAGGCAATGCCACCACAGGTTGCAGACACAATGACAACCACAAGATCTGATATCAATCTGAAAATATGGCATAAAAAGGATAAGCAGCCTGACTAGTCAGTAGTTGCTGGCACTCATACAAGTAATGTTATTAGAAAAAGAAAAGAGGGAAAAAATACGAACAGTAAGTAAACCTCAAGTCTAATTGAAGAATTGGATACTTTGACTTGGGATTGGATATGATAAAGACATTGTCCTGTAGTTGAAACAATTGGAAAATTACAAAAGATTAAATCCACTTCTGACAGTATTGGTAGGATTGAGTTCTTCATGCATATTGTGATGATGTGGTTGTAACAGAAATTATTTCAATGTTTGAAAGGCCTAAACATCAACCACTCGAATTAAACATACCTTTCGATCAATTAAAGTTGGCATATCGTCTGCCCTATTCTCATTATCCAAATTGAAAACATCTTGGAACTGAAATGACCTGAGAAGAAACTTAACAAATGTCATGATTCACAGTAAAGGCATTTGCATTAAATTTTTAAAAGCCGTTCCCTATTTCAGAAAAATCATTTGACTCTACAAGAAAGTGGTCCATACTTTTCTTCTTTGCTTTCATTTTTCTTGGGCATAACTCTGGCAACAGTTTCCAAAACAGCCTGATACATTGAAAAAATTATGATAAGGACCATAGATCACGATCTTTTCAAGTGAAAATAATAAGCCACATATGTAAAATCCCGTAAAAAACACATGTGATATTTATCAAAACAGAAGTGACACACACAGGTTCCCACCCTAAAATTCATTATCCTGGAGAATCTAAAACAAAATTTGACACGTCATAAGTAAAATCTGAAGAGTTATTATCAATTGAAAGGTGTGTCCTCGAATCAGCTTAATGTTTTTCTAATGAATTATCGTCCACAGGCTTATAGTGTTAGTTTTTCAGTTTGGAACTCCTTAAACGAACCATTTACTCCTTAAACAGTGCTTTGGAATGAGTGTAACATGGATGTATCGTGTATACGAGCATACTGTTAAGTGTTTTGGATTCTCGTCTGGAACCTCCAAACAGACTTTCAGATTTTTCAGGGGAGAAAACGGAGAAGCAAGAGTATTGGGTGGGTGTTTGATTATTTTTTGCACATGAGTCAATTGCAGTTCAACGTAAAAGCATGTGATAGTTTGAAGATTTCTAACCAAAATCCAAACACGCACAACTTCAGTTTGCATTGAATGAACTGTTTTCCAACAACACTGTTAAGTCCTGACAAGATTGAAATCTAGCCTAAAACAAGACACCTATACTACCTGAATTAGGTCGCTAGAATGCTACAGTCAATTGGCCCCCAGGGTTGCAAAAAATTGGAGACAATTAAATATATCATGTGAAAGCAATTCACTGCACACCTGCTGTTCAGTAACACTATTGTTGAAACCACCAGGATCGGTACCTGCAAAAGAGTCGGCAAAGTACACTGAGAGCATTCATTTGAAATAAACTTTCCACTACGCTACTCACACGTCGTCAATGATTCAACAAGTTCGTTACAACGTATCCATGTGAAAACATTTGGAAGTTAACAGCGTCTCATTGATTTTTCATCATAAAAGCCGAAAAAATTATAGAGCAAATTGCAGGATTCTGATCACAGTACACACGTTACTACGAGAAGGTTTTACAGAAAAGGCAAGTTAAATCCAGAAGCACAATGAGAATCAGGAAATTGCAGAAAAACGCATATGAAGAAGTGAAACGAAATTCGAATTGAGCGGCATTTTCGATAATTCACACAGCAACTACGATCCAACGAGTTTTCGGAATCGAATTATTCGAAAATATTTAGAAACGATTGAGCATTGAGAAGTTAAAGTGCGACAAGCTAGATCTGCGAACCTTCATTCTGCTCATTATCGGGGAACTCTCTTTCGAGAGCCCGATCAATCATGTCCGCGAAGCTATCATCGCCGGATCTCGCAAGCGAGGCATTGACGACGGAGCTTGCGTTTTTTCCGTGGAGGAGAGGCTCCGTCTCTGACTTGGCGTCAGCGGCGAGGAGAGAGAACGAGAATGTGGGAAGACAAAGAAGGAGATCACATAGAAGGAGAAGGTTGAGAGTCGCAGGTGATGTTAACCTCATCTCCCAGACTCGGAGAGAAGAGAGTTAGAGAGAGAGAAATGGAAGAGCGCTGAAACGAAACGACACCGCTGGCAGTTTAGCAGCACCGTCGTGTTTGGCGCGCGAATTGTTTCTCTTACGCGCAGAAAGATGCGACAGAGAAGTTGAGTGGGTTAGAGAGACGGGTAGAGTGCGAGTGGGAAAGTACCGAATGGTCCTCGAACAATGTTGTGAAAATTGAAAAAAGGAATTTCGAAATCGAACGCCACTTGCAATGCACAACGAGGCGCGTGTCTGTCACTGCAAAGCCGATATGCTTACTTTACTTCTGACTGACTCATGCATCGCAGCAAGGAACGTTGCCAACAATCTACGGACACGGCCAAAAAGCATGGGATTGAACTTTTGCTCACCTCACTTTATTTATTTCATATTAAAAAAAATTTATTTATTATTTTTTTATCGGTAATAAAAAATAAATAAATATGAATTATTTTAAGATGATCCAACTCTTATACATGAACTCAACCACCTTTCTCACTAGACTTATTTCCAAGTTTGCTTATACAGAACTCTCAGAGAAAACATCTGGAACAAACAATCATACAACTTAAATGAATATGTCATAAAATCATCCTCGTACAAATCAGCGGATCTAGACAACAATCAGAAAAGGAAAAATACACAAATTGTGACTTGGATGTAACACATGACCAAGTCTTTAATTGAACCAAAGCAAAAGTTTTCAGTACATCCACTACTCCCCTTTAAAAATTATCCTGTTTCTATGTTTCCAAATCTCGTTGACTACTGCGATCCAAATAACTTCACAAACCTCATTCACCAATGCAGGCACATTGTTCATCCTAAACTAGAAAAAATTTAATGACACATGTTCTGGACGTCCAATCATGCACAACAATGGTTTCACAATAATCAAAATCAAATAACAAATAGGTGTTAATCTCCTCCTCGACCCCACAAAAACTATACGGGAAACTTGCTACTCTGATCACACACCTTTCCAGATTAGTCTTAGTGGCTAACTTGTTTTCCCATTTATCATATATTTCGTCGTTTTGCATTCTTATCTTAAATAAATATTTAATTAGTAATTTAAAAATAGACAATAAATTAACATATATTTCATGTGTTAATATTATAACTTTTTAAACTATATGTGTATCCTTCTTTTTAATGTGAAAATTATTCTGGCCTGGCTTTTAATTTTAATGGGTCAAATTTTACATTTTTTATTTGAAAATATTGTTTTTGATAAGTTAAAAAGTACGAAAGTGTCCTTAAGAAATCGAAAGAATACAAATATTTGATAAGCTTAGTCTTAACTATTTAAATGAAAATGTACCCTTAAGATAGCAATAAATAATAATTCTCAAAGTATTTTTTATATGAAATATAATTATTATATTCAATAAAAATATTGTTAAAAGTTACTTTTCCTCCACAGTTTTTTTAAGTTTTTCTTTGTCTATAGGCTAAAAAACTCTTTTATTTTTAATATATAAACTAAATAAATTTTAATTTATTAGAATAAATTATCAATACTTAAAAATAATTTGTATATATGACCTACCATAATTGCAATTTTAAAAATTATTAAAATATGCAAAATCCATATAAATTTAACATGTAATATATATTTTAATCTTG
>Ga0123341_1003047_pt1 | contig 14184 bp, 11 predicted proteins | sample Turbeapinknodule_FD_89959 | JGI IMG/M metagenome (GOLD analysis project Ga0123341, IMG submission 89959) | Root nodule microbial communities of legume samples collected from Mexico - Turtle bean Mexico pink nodule | ecosystem: Host-associated > Plants > Roots > Nodule | place: Mexico: Nepantla... | reverse complement strand
CTAATATTTTTATTCACATTTTTATTATATTAAAATATATACAATTTAATAATTTTATTATTTTATTTATTTAATTATTTTATTAATAATTAAATAAAAATATAATATAATTTTAAATATATATAATTTTGTAAATATAGTATTAAAAAATGTATTTTTTTTATAATGTTTATTTCTATATCAACACTTACAATCTAACTATATCTAACTATATAAATGCAATGCCATGTAAATATTTCAATTTTATTCTTTTCTTTTCTTATTTTATTAATTATTTCATAATTATGTGTTTTTATTTAGTGTCTTAAAACATTTTTAATTAAGTGATCTTTATCACCGTATAATCTCATTCATTTTTTTCTTTATTTTGAATAATGCATCAACCTCCCTTTACCTTTCATTCTTATTGATTTTCCATTTTGATCTGTACTAATCAATAACCAAATTAAATCCGTAAAAGAGAAAAATCAAACATCTGAAATATTAAAACTAGTTACTACATTGATGAATAATTTAATTATTAGCAATTGTATATACGTTTGTGACCTGTTTAGGGAATGGATGCAAATGTATAAAAGATTTGGTTTTATTCAGCTTGCTTTTTTATGTAAAATGATTAATATACGTTAAGTTGGTTGAGATACTTGAGTTCCGTCACAGTTTTTAAAAAAAATGTTTGAATAGATTAAGAGAGAAAAATGCTATTAAATTCTCGATTCAATTTTTAAATAATATAAGATTATATATATATATATATATATATATATATATATATATATTTAGCAGCCAAAATGTGTTTCTTTCTGATTTTTCTAACTTTTGAATTTTTCATTTCTTTTTAATATCACAACTACCTACCAATCTCTTACTGAAGGTGAAAGTCTCTTTCAAATTGAAACATTCTTTCTTCTACAGAAATAATTTTAATCACTCCCACTCTGACTCATTATAACGGAAAAAATTTGTCCAAACTTCTAAAAAATCTTTATCTACTCCATATTTTCACAATTCCCAGTTAAGATATCAACATACATATAATATAATCTTACGCAACACAATTTTTAAATTCTATCTCTTCATCTTATCTTATATGAGCAAAAACTTATTTTTTTATCCAATTGTATATCAGCACTCTATTGATTATATTTGTCCGAGATCGACACTAAAACAAACAAACTATATATTACCGTTGGGTCTTGGGTTTTTCTTTTGAGAGATTCAACAGAAGAATTTCATATCAATGAACCATAATAATCAATAATGTAACTTGAACCCAAAACCAGGTTCTAGATTAAATGTGTTGTTCGTAGGTTTTGGATTAAACGTGTTGTTATAGTCGTTTATATGAATTTGACTAATTTCATTCTTGTTCAATGTACTGCTGAATCTTCGTGTGAATCCTCTCTAAAGACGCATCAGTTTTGAAGACGAAAGTGTATGGATTGTGGAGAACAAAGTTGCAAAGCTTAAGCATAAAATGCAGCAATTGGATGTTCCTCGAACAATAAACAGAAGTTCTAATTACACTTCAGAAGAGCACCACCAAGTGTTTATCTCCGAAAACTTTCATCACTATGCATCGACTCTTCATAACCCAAAGTAACATTTTTCTATATATAATCCTTATAATTACATGTGTTACACATTCATTCTTTCATAGCTTTTCTTCATTCACATACACACCGTGTTGCATGTGGAGAGTGTGGACCACAGAAATCTTTTCTTTACTTCCTCCATCAAGATTTATAGATCTCAAAACGAAAAAAAAACAGTAAATTACTGTCAGAAGAAGCTGCAAACATTCACGTTGGTGAACTAATGTGATGAAATGAAACGCAAGCAAAACAAATTGAACCGCGCAAATCAATACTTTGCATAATCCATTTATAGATAGATTAGTACATTAATATTCGCAATCTGACAGCACTGTTGTTGAGACTCTAGATATTTCAGAATGAAGCTTTTCTACAAACAAGAATAACGATTATTAAAACCTAACCATAAGAACTTCTCAAGTTCCAAGTTTCACTTTCTCACTTCTCATGCCTTCACCCTTGTGTCATTTGCAGCATTAACAGGCCTTGTCACCATGTATATACTCACAAGAGACCGATATCTTCTTTGCTTCTTCGTTGGAAAAACCTCAATATCATTCCCGAAAATCTCTTGTATTTTCGCCATTATAATATCACTCAAACTTTCATCACCCTTGCTTCTGCTCCTCTTGCTTCCTCTAATGCTGTGCCTCTCCTCTTCATCTTCGAGCTGCATAAGGTTCTGTTCTGCCTCCACCTCAGACTCACTTATCATGAAATTATGATCCTTCATGCTCTTACTCTTGCGCAATGAAGAAGAAGGTGTTTCTGCAATTAGATTCTGGTAACACTTTGAACCCACTTAACAGTTATATATTCATATGCGTGTGTTTTGTGCAGCTCAACAAAAAAATCATGTTAGCGTGTTGTGTGGGTACGTGTTGTGTGAGTTTTAGTTTAGAAAAAAACGAGACCACCTTGATAGAAACCACGGGGTTGGTTCTATGAACCTCACATTCTTATACTCTTCACTTTTCCCATTTTTTGTTTTATTCATCTTTGACCGTTGGATTTCTCTCTATGATCTCATCTTTGACTTTTTGGTCGGCGATCCGACGGTTACTAAAATTAGCAAAACTTGTTCTAAAGGGTTTCGTTTGATTGCGTGGAAAGTTCAAAACGGTTTCAGACTTTACTTTTTTTTTTTATCGTAGCTCTGTTTTGGTTGACCCAAGTCAAGGAATCAGCAACATAAAAATTAGGCTAATTCGTTGCTTCTGTGGAATTTGGAACACACCTTGATGGAGGTATGTGGAATTTATCAATTCATATAATTTTTTTTCTTTTTCTAGACAAAAATGTTTTCATTATTCTCTCAGGAAATAGTCAACTTGGAAAAATTCACATTTGTTCAAGTTGATTCACGGATAAGCTGGCTGAAAAAGACGGTTATGGTTGCTTTCTTTATCCAAGCTATTAATTAGTTTAATTATGAATAAATCTATATAAAATATTATAATGATACTTTTAACCTAAAATCTTAATATAATACGTTGTTATGTCTTTCATGTTTATATGTGTCTCTTCTCACTAATTTCTAGTGAGACTTGGACTTATATTTAGCTAAAAAAAATTTCACACGATAATTGTTTATCTTCTGGAAAGGAAGGGAGAAAAAAAAGGGAAAATGTAGATTTTTAAAAACAGAAATATGCAGGTTTGGATTGTCTGAAAGAATTGACTAAGTAAACTTGGTTTTCTTGTATTAAAATAGTGAAAGGTTAATTTATGAAGAAGCCCTCCCAATTTTTTGTTCTCTCTTTCATTCACTCACGCGCTTTCTTTGAGAATAAGGCATATACCCTTGTGGGTCTAGGGGAATTTGGAACGTGGAAGTAAAGAAATTGTGTAAATTATCACGTCACCGTCAACTCTTTCAAATTCCCAATGAGAACTCTTATACAACACCAAAAATGTATACTTTCTTTTATGGAAAATGTTAGTTTGAAAAAATGTGAAGTGTGCCAATTGCATAAGTGTAAGTTTATAAAGTGTAAGTTTATAAATGTGATTTCAGATAATGTAATTTTAAAATCGATCCATATCTCTTTAAATAAGGTTTATGTTTTTGCTAGGGGATGTGACCTAGAGAACTGTTGATTGACTTCGTCTCCTTCCCTCTTGTCGGGCAGTTGGTTCACACTAAAACTTGCTCCTCCTACTCTCGTATTGCTTTCTTAGGTCTCGGTCCAACTGTCTCGGGTGAATGTCGAATGGGGATACTTGCAGAAGGCACTTCGACGCTCAAGTCAACAAAAAGGAGCGTTTGACGTTCGGAAGTGTACAATGTTTTATTACGTACCTGTTCCTTGAAATGTGTGTTATTTATATTACTCGTAATGTGCTTTCCTTATTGAACCAGGTTAATGAGTGAATTCGCGTTTAGGATTGCATTACCTAGTTGTTAACCACGAATTAAGTTTGTTGAGTCTCTTTAGGTATGATAAGATTTATACTATCGGTTGGCCCATTGGTAATGAACCTTGAATCGGTCGATTTGTTAGTCGTTCGGTCCATACCAATAAAATTTACATTTTAGAGTAAAAAATTATTTTTATTTCATGTAGATGGGAACATATCAGTATTCTTCTTCTATATATATATTTATATTATTCTTTATTAAAGCTTATGTAATATTCTTTTCATCTTCTATATATATTATTCTTTATTGAAACTTGTGTAATATTCTTTTCAATGAATAATATTGTGTTTTTTCTTTCAATTTGGGAAAAAAACAGTCGGACGTTATTGGATTTGTTGCATGAAGAAAACCAACTCTTTTTTTATATCTGTGAATTGCTTTCCTCGTTACTTTATAAAATCATGTACAAGTGAAAATGATTTTTTTTATTATTAACGAAAAAACTTCAACATAAAATAAAAATAGAATGGGAATCAAACGTAATATTAACTATTTTCAATTCTATTAACATTAAGGGTAAATCAACATTTAGTTTGACTGATAATTCTTATATATTTCCACATTCGAACGTTCCAAAATCTCTTTGAATTTGCAATTGGTTTGAATTGACTTCAAATTCAAATAACACGATGAGAAATTGACCATTTTGGGAAAATATGCACAATTCACAACTTTCATTCAGCGATTCAATCAAACAACTCACTGGAATGACTAAATTGAATAGATTGAACTAAGCAAAACTAAAATAAAGTAAAATTTTGGTAATGCTTAAGATGAAAGTTTTTATTTTAAAAAGTTAAAAATAAAGAGAAGACAGAAATTTGGGAAGAAAGATTAACAACCAGAATGCAAAGAAGAGAGTTACAGTTTGTAGCTTCTTTAAATAATAAATAAAATAAAGTATTTCATAAGAAAAAAAGTAAAGTAAGGGAGAGTAGATATAGCATTTAGGGAGTGTAAATTGCAAAATCTTAAATTTTATTCCGGGCTAAACTAGGGTGAAGATTTGGCAAATTCTCCCTACACCTCCATACCTTCTCCATGTACCTCCATACTATTTTTTTTTATAATTTCAACAATTCCCTTTTGAGTATGGTGGAGTGTGTGATATTTTCTTCATTTTTAAGTGGTGATGGTTGTTTGGTTAGTGGTGAATATTGGTGGTTAATGTATGTTTTGTGGTATTTTTACTGGTGGTTGATTTATTTATTTTTCCATTTTTTGGAAGCAAAAAATTCCAGAAAAAAAAACTCATGAAGGTGCAAAAATGAAGTACAAAACAAAAAAATATATATCTTCACACTGGGAGCAAATACAACGAATTTTTTAGTCAATCCTCTCACACACTCAAATGATGGAATTGGTCTCTCAAATGTTGCAACTGGAGAATAATGAAAGTGCGGGAAGGTATGAGGATGCGGAGGTACAACTAAGGTTATTTAGAAATGTGAAGTTATGATTTACTTAGAGTTATTTAAAAATGTTAAATTAACTTTTCACGATTAATATGGAAGTTGAAAAGGAAGGTATGGAGGTGGAGGAAGAAATTGGCTGGATATTTTGAATGCAAACCCATTTTCAGCCATGGGCTTCCCCTATTTAGCACTTCTTAAGTTATTATGGGCAGAATAAGTAGTCGCCGAAAACATAATTGGAGTCATGATTTCAAGCACATTTCTCTTCCACTAATAAAAGAGTAGTAGATTGTGCTATTTTTTTATTTATACTCTGTCATAATAATTATTCCTATTTCTTTATTTATTTATTTTTTATTCATTTATCATATAAAAAAATATTTGAAAAAAAAAACAGATAGATCCAACATGTGGTTGTAACAATTGATTAAGTGATGTTTTAACTTTTAAAAACAGCTAAAAAATGAAAACATGATAAATGATTTTGTGAAATTGATTATATGAATAAAATTGATTATTTGGTACTCACTCTCATTTTTTCATGTATTTCTTCATTCATTTACATGAAAAGTATAAACTTGTTTGTTCTTGTTTTCACCACTTTTCTCTCTTTTCAATTCAACCAAACCTCTCTTCTCTCTCTCTTTCACTTGGTCAAAACCTACTCTTCATTACAACTACAATTGTTTTCTTCTACTAATTTCCTATCTTTGTACTTTAAACTTAAAGGCTTTTGAATATAAAGTTTAAAAAAAAAATAATTCGAAGAGTTATACAATTAATTTAAATTGGAAAATTTTAAATTATACTCACAAGTTAAAGAATTTTAAATCCTTCACATTCCTTCCTCTTTTAAATTTGATTTCAATGGAAACATGAACTTAATTTTAATAAGGATGTCTTGGAGAGTGGGACATCATCACCTTCACATTATTATTTTTTACTATGTCGGTGATTGATTATAGTAATTTTTCAATTGTTATCACTATAATTAGTATTTTTTTCATACAAACTAATGTTATTTATTAGATAACCTTAATTAGGATTTTCTATGCTAACATCAATAATTTTTTTGCAATTGAAGTCACGATCTTTTTAGTTGATTTCGATTAAAATTATCTTCAATTTGAAAATTGATTTTTTTTCAAACAGCATTCATCAATGTTAGTAAAAATTATTTTTCTATAAAAGTCCAATAAATTTTTTGCACCAGTATTATTATAACTATTAACTATTTTTCTTTTCATGGTAAACAAGATTATTTTCACCGTCAATGAAAATATTTCTAAACTAATGCTTGTCAAATTTGGTAAATATTAATAAAAAATGGATATTGTTGAGCAATAATTTAAACACTAATTCTTGTCAAATTTGGTAAATATTAACCCTAATTTAAATACTTGATTCAGGCAAAAAAAATTAATAAATTAAAATTGTTATATTTATAAAGTTAAATAATCTAAAATAAAACCGATTAAAATTCAATGTTTTTTAATCATCATAAAAATTCCTATCAAACAAAAAGTTAGTTTCTGTATAGACAAGCAAGGACGTTGATCTTTTCCATGTTTTATTAAGTTATTCTTAGCAATTTAGTAATTTTAGAGAGAATGATCAGTAGAAAGGGTAAAATGCAGGAGAGATGTTTGATGAATGTAGAGAATAAGAGAAGAGAGTAAAAGAGATGTGAGGAATAAGAATAAGAATATCCATAGTTGACGGTATTACAAATGAGGAAAAGGTTTAAACAAGAAGAAGGAGCATAGCTTAAAATGAGAGGTGATTGTTGTTGAGACTGCAGATCCCCCATTTTGGAGAGGGAATAATTTATCATTCAATGCCTCTTTCTTATAATACATGAAACTGGAAAGAGAATAACACTAAAACCCACAGAAAATATAATGAAAGAATAAATGAAAAACCCCTATTACAAGGTAACAATGTGTCAGCCCCCTCCTCTTTTATCTCTCTACACACCCGAAAAATAAAAACTTTCATCCGAAAATTCTTCCAACTTTCTGTTGCATTCATTCCAACCATTGTTTCTTCAACATCACTGTACCTCAAAAATAACTAACACCACCCTTTTTCTTTTTCTTTATTCACGACTCATCACAATTCAATCCACAAATTTCTAACACAGGGCCATCTCTTGACACAAATGGGTTGATTCTGACCCACATCAGAGTCAAGATGGAGGCCAGAAGGATTGACCAAACCAATATAATGGTTGGCATCCTGTCTTGCTTTCCAAGCAACCCCTTGAGGAAGGGGTAGAGATGGATGATGACCCACAAGGCAAAGAACAATCTACCAAAGAGAGGTCCCCATGAGTCATAACCATTGTTGATGGCATCTGAGATCCCAACAACCACCCCAACAATGTTTATGATTAGTAAAGTCGTTGGAGGGATCAAGAGTGATGTCCACTTGAAGATGTACAGTTCTGAGAAATCTCCATCATCAGCTGCTTTTGAGGTCACAGTGAAGTTTGTGTTCACACCAGCCAACACCTTCAGTAAACCCTGAAATAGGGCAAAAAGATGGGAAGAAACGCCTCCAATCACCCAAAACTGTTCGTTCCTCCACCAGTCGTCTATGGAGACGCCGCCCCATTGCATCTCAAGGATGCCGGTTGCTGCAATGGATATAAAGAGGCCCATGAACACAAGACTCGCATAGTTGCTGATCTGCATTTCAGACGGAAGATTCCATGTCAGGAACCAATTCTATGCTTTTAAGTGCTTAAAATTATAGGAACACAAATGACTTGGTAACATGCAATGCCAATAACCTACAAAATAGTCCCCAGATCCAGATATTTGTTCCAAACCCATTTTTATCAAAATCAAACGATGAGAGTATGATTTACATGCATATATGGAGTTGAAATCTCTCTTGATTTTCCACCAGACAGTTACAACTCCTCTCTATTCCTCACTGTTCTTACCATCTACTCTTCAAATTGTAAATGAAACTTAAACTTCCATTTTCTTATCCATTTGACCTGACAAAAATGAATCTCAAAAACCCAGACACTACAATTTCTTGTTTTTTAATTCCGTAAATGGGGGGAATGAAAAATATGAACACAAGTTTTTCCACTGACAAAACAGAATATTAGATAGATCATTAAAGCATACCTCAGGTACAATAAATTTTCCAGTCAGAAGGCATATGGCAGGTAGAGTACAGTAGACAAGCAATGGTACAGAAGTCCACGGATATACCACTGAGTTTATGTAGGAAAATCGTTCCAACCATTTCAACCCACCACCATAGCCATACCAGATTGGACAATGTCTGCTGAAAAAGATCTCAACAGACCCAAGGGCCCACCGAAGAACTTGGTGCAGACGATCTGAAAGGTTGATAGGTGCTGACCCCTTGAATGCAGGGCGCTTGGGGATGCAATACACAGACCGCCAACCATGGCAATGCATTTTAAATCCAGTCAAGATATCCTCTGTCACAGAACCATATATCCATCCAACCTGATAATAATAAGCCAACAATTATGAGCACTAGGAATACATGTAAGAGGAGAATAAATTTTCAAAAAGAATTAACCAAACAAAATTATTTGTTTAATACTTACTTCCTTTCCCCAATCAGTTTTGTCTTCATAACCACAACTGATAACTTGGATGGCTTCTTTTAAAAGTGATGCAGGACTCACACACTGTGGAACTCCACCATTTTCCAAAAGTGTCGAGGCTACAAATACTGGAGACTGTCCAAACCTCTTCTCCAACTTTGTTTGAGTCAAATTGGATGACTTCTCATTATTGGCTCCTAAGAAAAAGAATTTATATAGTATTATTATTAAGGATATTTCCCACAGTATGCATTTTGATTTGTAAGGATAGACACATGGTTCAAAATTCTAACCTTCATTCCCTGCTTCAATATTCTCAAGTGCATGTATCTGCTTCGATGCTTCACTGTGTTTCACCTTCCGCTTCTTCTCCTTCTTAGTGTTGGCATTCTTTTTCTTTCTAGAGCCGCAACACAGGCAGCACCACTTTGGCCAACAGTTACAAGTTTTGCTCGGTGGTTTCTTCTTGGCAGGTGCATCATATCCATACAGCGCATACCTTCTGAAAACACATCCAGTTCCGACATATATTGGACCTTGGATCCCATCCAATCCTTTCATGTTGATCTGTTTTCAAATTGGTGAGTTAGCAATTTTGAAATTAAAGGACTGAGAAAAACATTCAAACAAGCAAAGAAAGGGGAAGACAAAACTTACATCGAAAAATACAACATTTCTGTTTGAGTATCTATCATGTCTATCAATTCCATCAAATCTTTGAGGAAATTGCACATAGCAAACCTTTTTCCCAAGTTGAGGGTCCATCATAAAACACATAGCTTCTCTAAGTGCCTTGCTATTGTTTATGTAGTGATCACAATCAACATTCAGAAGATAGGGTGCATTTGTGATAATTGCTGACGCCCGTACCTTCAAATAGTTATCATCAAAACATAAGTTATTAAGGCCAACTGACCATCAATTGAGCCTGAACCAAAATAAAAGTGATTCGATACTTACCAGAGCATTCATTGCCCCAGCCTTCTTGTGGTGATCAAAGCCTGGCCTCTTTTCTCGAGAAACATAGACCAAACGAGGAAGCTCATTTCCTTCAACATCACGAACACCATCCTGGCCAAGGAAGACCTGTAATATAAGAAAGAACGTCAGCATTTCTAACTCAGACAGAAGTCAGTGAAATGTGGCAACTAGAATTCAAATTGTCAAGCCAAAATGGGATGGTGGCATAAGTAAGTCTACTTGCAAAGCATGATTGCATTATGTAATGATGTAAATTAGTTTGAGCATCATGCAAAGGAATTTGTTTAAACAGGGGGAACATCATCTCAGCAGAAACCCAACAAACATCATATGCAAAAACTATTTTTGGTGTCTGTTATAAACTGATATATCTTCTCACCTGAATCATGCCAGGATGATCCCTCACATTATTTCCAGGCCAAGGAGTTCCATCTTGCATGGTCCATCCATCCTCAGGAACCTTCAGTGCTGTTGCCACCAAACTGTTAATCCTCACCTTAAATTCTTCATAATCTCTCTGTAAGAACCAAAATAGAAACGATCATTAGCATAGTCAAATGCTTGCATCTTTCAGCACAAAAAGCAAATTTCGTAAAAGAAAAGGTTGGCACCTTCATTGCTCTCCTTTCCCTGACAAATGCTGGATGAACTTTGTTTTTCAGATAGTCCATCTTCTGACCAAAATACCACTCTGGTGCCCGTGGCTCAATATTGTATTTCTTAACAAATGGAACCCATCTCCTAGCAAATTCAGATGTCTCAGACAATGCTTCAAAAGTAAGCATAGCAGCACCATCATCTGAGACGTAGCATGCCACTTTGTCAACCGGATAATCGACAGCAAGGATAGATAGAACAGTGTTTGCTGTAATCAATGGAGGTTCTTTCATTGGATCAACAGTACTGACAAAGACGTCTACACTGGACAGCTCAGATGGCTTCCCTTCTTTTTCATACCTGCAGCAATGTTAAAAACCAATCTTGAGCTACTAGAATTTTAAACATGAAATCATAGAATGAGATACACCTGGGTACAGAATAAATGCAAATCACAAAAATAAAAAATAAAAAAACCAGATGTGGTAGGTAAGCACAATTACCTGAGTGACAAACGATCAAGGTATGTTTCCCGCTGTATAGGGTACCATTTTGGAAACTGATCCATTATCCATGATGCAGCAAACCATATTTCACAGATGACCGATGTCAACCACAAGCCATATGCATCATTAACTGGGTGGAGAATTCTATAATGGAAAAAAAGCCCAAGGATTACAAGACGAAGTACTACAATCATTCTGTAAGGATTTATCTTGCTCGAAGGGATGGGTAGCTTCCGAGAAAGTGGTTGCCTGCCTTCATCCATCCTGTTGTACAACATATTGGTAAAAAAAAATGTTAATACACAAAGCAAAAATGTATGGCACAGGATTAGAGAAATGTAATTATTCTATTTAGTCAAACTTGCATTCTGTTTCCCCAAGTGCACACACATACACTGCAACACCACACAAGTAAAACAACAATAGATTGCACGCCTATGACATATGCATGAATCCAACAATTGCTTATTGCAATTACATTGATTTTGAGTCTTAATGTCTTCCAAATGCAAAATGGACTGGGTTTGATGTTATAAAGAGGTGCTCTAGTATCCACTCCAATTATGTAGCATAATAAGAAACATAAATAAAGCAAATAAAAATGTTAAGTTGGAGAGGAGAGTTACATGGGCAAATCAGCATCCTCAAAGTCATCACCAAAACCTCCATCGTTGCTCCCTTCATGCTTCACCACCTGAAGTTTGTCACTTTGTCTTTTCTTCCATTCTTCCATGCGGTCTTTCCAAGCCACACTTCCATACCCATACACAGCAATATCTTTCTTGGGGACCATGGGTCTGGGTTGCACTATACAACAAGAGAAGCACCAGTTGACAATATGTACAGACAAGACAATATAACAATGCAGAAGTAGAAAATTGTACAGCACTTACATGGAATAGATGGATCGCTATAAGGCATTGGATGGACTCTATTCCCATGATTCATATATGGTGGAACGATTAGGGCATGTCTATCCGAAGATATCTCGGGATCCTATAAATGATTAAAACGGCAATTCATTAGTCAGTTCACGGTGTGAAGTGATCCCCACTAGAAAGACAATCAGACCCGCCAAATGGGAAATTCGAAGATAAACTACCTCCTCCCCATAAGTTAGGAGCGGTATTTCAGAATTGAGAGGGGCTGCGCCATGTTCCAAGTTTGTCCCAATGCCAGATGCGCCATTAGCACCTCGTCCAGTGTTAAGACGTCCAGAAAACAAGGATTCCGACATTGGCTGTGTGCCCATAGCATCAAAATCCCCATAATCAAACTCATTATCCAAATCATCAGAGCCCTCTTCATCTTCATCACCTTCAACCCTGGGACTACCTGCAATTCATTCATCCGTAATGCTCTAAGAAAAATTCAAAAACAGAAACAAGATACCAGAGTCAAGGAAAGGAACAAAAAACCAATCTCACCTTTGATACGTTTGTATCTGGTCTTGCACTGAGGACAAGCCTGATTTCCCTCGCGCCTTTCGTACTCATAGCAAGGCCGGCAAACTGGGAAAGCACACTCATTGCAAGCAACAAAGGGCTCCCCATCCACAGTGACCTCTATCTCATCCCCACAAATCTGACATATCTGTCCACTCAGCTCTCGGACAGACTTAATCTGAACAGAAACAAACAACAAAAACAAGAGTTCAGTATCGTTAGCACTTGATTTACAATCCTTTGAGAAACTAAACAACCCAATAACATTTCACATTGACAAAATCCTACCCAACTAAAAGGTTGTACAAATCCAAGTCACACAGTCAGGGAAAGTGACAAGTTTATTCACATACACGCCATTGATCTTTTCAAGGCAAACCACATCAACATCAAATCTTCAAAGTTCAAATAACTGATAAAACAATTGGCAATTGCTCCACCCTAACTAATCAACTAATCCTCAACTAATATCAGGAGAGAAACTACACACAATCCGCACAAATGTTCACACATTGTAGACACACTCCAGAAGGGTCAACCCTCAAACCGCACCACGATTAATTAAATCTGAGGTTCATCTCCAAAACCTCCAATTTTCAACTCACAATTTGTTCGTCAAAAAAGAACCCCTCTCCATAAACTAGTAGCTTGAAATAAGAACAAGATAACCTCAGACGCGGCATTAAACTGTTCCAAGAGACCACCGACAGTGAGAAATACACGAAAGAAGGACATTTTTAGGGGGAGAAAATGAGATCGGGGGAGAGAGAAAAAGACACAAAAAAATATAAGGACCAGAAAGTCCTAAAAACCCTATACAGTTTATATGAGATGAATGAAAACAGAGAAAGATAGAGATTACCCTTCCATTCTCATCGGCATTGATGAGCACAAACTCGTTCCTGTTGTGGGAACCAGCAACGAGTCTACCTCCGGTGTGCATAACTGCTTCTTGAACTCACAAGTGTTCTCGCCGTTCTTCAAATCCACAACCCCTCTTGGCTTCAGAAGAAAAAGATCCACTCTTGCATTGCTCAACACCCCCACATCACACCCACTTCCCCCACACAAAACCAAAACACAAAACCGGATCCAAAATCCCTCCTTTCCCCCCCAAGTAATTCCCAATTGCGGGCAAAAATACAAAAAACACCAAAATGCAATTCCTTTTCTTTTAAATAGAGCGAGATAGAGATATATAGAGCGAAAGAGAACTGTGTTGGGGTTGTGCGTGCAGTGTGCACTTTGATTCCTTCAGAAGATAGCCACCGTCGGCTGGTCCTAATCTATGCCAATGCTTTAGAGAGAGAAAGTGCTGAGAAGAGGATATAGAGAAAGAGAGAGAGAGAGTATGTGCTTGTGTGTGAGTGGAAATGAAGACGCGTAAGAGAGAAGGAGATACAACACAAGAGGGAGAGAGATGGAGGGGGGGACAGAGAGACAGAGAGATCGAGAGAAAAAGTAATCAAAGCTGGGATTATTAAAAAGAGGAAAAAAACACACACACACCGAAATTACAATAAAAAACAAAAATTAAATAAACAAAAATAAATAAAAATTGAAGGAGTTAGGAGTAGGAGTCAGTAAAGAGTGAGGTGGTAGGTGGGGCCAGGTTGGGGGTGGTG
>Ga0123341_1003044_pt1 | contig 14189 bp, 7 predicted proteins | sample Turbeapinknodule_FD_89959 | JGI IMG/M metagenome (GOLD analysis project Ga0123341, IMG submission 89959) | Root nodule microbial communities of legume samples collected from Mexico - Turtle bean Mexico pink nodule | ecosystem: Host-associated > Plants > Roots > Nodule | place: Mexico: Nepantla... | reverse complement strand
TAAATGTACAAATAATGATAATTTTTTTATTTAAATTTTAATATTAAACATAAATATAAATAAATAATAAAAATAAAAAAATCAAATACACCAGTACGAAAGAGTGTGTATTTTTGCTAGTATAGATAATGAGGATATTCATAATGTTAGAAGCACATTCTTTGACATCTTTAGAAATTTTTAAACGATATTTGTAATAAAAATTATCGGGAGAATAAAATACGCTTAAAGAAATGGTCAACAAACTTATTCAAGTGTGTATTTACAATATTTATTGGAAGACAAAAGAATCATACTAGCATGATGATAAATTACATGAGTTGAAACATTAATCAATTCCTAACAAATCATAGGGAACCTGCTGTATAAAGAGATGGAAGTGAGTTGCTCACATTATTCAAATCTATATCAACATCAAGTTATATTGTAAGGATTTGGATCACATATTTTTTTAGGTTCAATTATTTTAAATCTTCAAAATTTAGGGGTAATTTTAACTTAGTTCTCAATTTAATTTTTCTTATAAAAAGTATGATTTTAACTCCTAAACATTAATTTGGAAGGATTATAGTCAATTTTAAACCTTAAACTGCATTATGTATTATCTTAAATCCTAAAAATCTTATTTTAGTTTAGAGATTAAAATCATTTTTTTCAATTTTGAAAGACTATTTCTTAAAGTTGAAGACACAAAAATCAAAATTATTCGGATTTCAGACATTAAAAATATAATTTTACTCTTTTTTTTTCACGCAAGAAAATATAGAACTGAGAAATATGCGACAAAAGAATTAGTGATTGACACAGGAAATTTCAGAAAAAAAAAGTCAGAGAACGTCAACTAGTTTTCAGTTTTTTTTTTCGCGAAGTATACCTACAATTTATTTACTTAAAAAGGGTAAAAAAAGTACAAATTTAAGTGATCTTTCATTTATTAACATTGTATTTGTTAATATTATTATTATAGAAATTTTAATGTAAGTATATCTATTTTAAATTAACATCAGCATTGAAATAATGTTAGTTTACGTAGAAATTAAAGTTTTAATATATAAGTAGATCTCAGATAGTAGTAGTACCTAGGACATGTATTTATGAGAACTCTATCACTGGGTCCATTTTAAGCAATTTGGGAATCATTGAGAACCTCAAAAACCTTATGTTGTGAGCAATTGTCAATGATTGACGTGTCCAAAAACTCGTTAACTAAAAACATTCTCAAAACTTTCATAAACTTGACATCACTAGATTTTAGGAAGATTCCATGAAAACAAGGCAAATGTCAACAACTAAGACACGCAGAACTGAACGATGATCAAATCACAAATTACCTTCCAAAACCTTAGGAATCTAGTGTTGCTATTCCCATGGCATAACAAGTTTCAGGGTTACATTTGTCAAAACCCAGATATTATAAATTTGTCTTAAGATGGTTTAATATGTTCCACTTCCAAAGAATTATTCTAACTCAAGAATCCCAACAACATATATCACTCCTTTCCAACAAGGGAAGAATTTTTTTTTAAACTTTTCTTATTTGATTCAATTTTTAAAGGATGAAGGAATGAGGAAAACAAAATTTCCCCTCATCCAATTTTGTTGCTCCCATCAAATATGGGAAGGGAAGAGAGGTGATATAAAACAATCTGAGATAACAAAATAATTATATTTTTGAAACATAAAATTATTAGATATAAAAGTTAAGTAATTTTGAAAATCTGTCCCTTCCATAATGAATTATAAGAAAAGGGTTACCTTCTTCATTCTGTCATCAGACAATTTTGAAAAAAATTATTTGTCGTCTGGTAAAGTTTCTTCCCTCCATTCAATTCAACCAAAAACATTATAAGAAAAAGAATACCTCTTAGATTAGAAATTCTCCTTGCTTATTTGATTTTAAACCACCGATTTCAATATTATTGTCTGCATCTTCTAATAGAAAGTCTCAATAATTTGAATTTTTTTGTAATCGTGAAATTAATAATTTTCTAGTATTATTTGAAGCAAATATTTATTTATTGAAAATTTTCATTTTTGGGAATACATTCTAACTTCATCCTGAAAAAACTTAAAAAAAAGTGAATGTTGTACAAGTGTGTTTTGAAGATATTTCTGGAAAATAAAATAAAATGAGAGTTCATTAATAGAAATCTACAATCAAGCATCCTAAAATATATCAAATATAAACTCTTAACTCCAAATTTGCTGAGAATCTGTTCATATGATACCATATTGACGAGATATGGAGTAATTAACACTATTCTTTTCAGAAAAGAGAAATAGAGTTTGATCTTGTTGTCATCAAGCTTCCACGTGTTTTTGTTATGTTTAATAAAAGATTGAGCATGAAATGTTTTTGAAATGAAAAAGAGTTGGAGGAAGATTCCAAAGGTTCCTGAATAAATAGACACACGAAACGAATCTCCCTTACTTACATCAACAAATCCTTATTATTTTTATGGAGGAACTTGGAAGAGTACCGTAACTCTGATACCTTTGTCTTCTTTGTCTTTCCTATTTCCTATTTCCTAATTCTTACTCTATCAGGAGAAAAAATGCACACGCATGTGCGCGCGCCCACCCCCAACAACTGCCAAACCCTCCTTCCTTCCATTCATCTCTGCAACCCAATCGCAGATTCAGCTTTTGGGTAGCTCCAATCAAATCAAGATCGTGTCTTTCTTCGGGATTCAGTGTTAAGGCCGTCCTGCGTCAACTGGGTTTCTGCCAATAATTTTCAGTTACTCCTCTTCGGTTCTGTTAGATTATTCAATTCCCAATTCGCTGTTTCCCCCTTTTTTTATTATTGTTGGGTGAGATTTCTTTGTTGGGTCGGGGTTTCGAGGTTGGCGATGGTCATTGTTGGACGTCCTTTACTTCCACCGGTGTGATCATTCATAGGTTGAGATTTTTATATGCGACGATGATTTCTATGCCCCGGTTGCTGTGGTTGCTGTTGTATTTTGTGAATTTGTAGGTCATGAATTTCGTTTAAAAGGGATTGCTTGGTGGCCCGTAATTGGGATTTGGGAAGTGCACGATAGATCATTGGAAAATTCTTGAAGTGATTAAATTAGATTAGGGGTGTTTTATTTGTTAATTTTGTGGAAAATTGTATTTTATATTGCATAATGGGTTGTTGGTCTTGCGAATAGACAGGTCAGGATCTAGGTAGGTTGTGGTGGTTTGTATTGGAACTTGTTAGGAGGTGGTGTTTGTGTAATTTATTTTCAATGTCTGGTGGAACACCGCGAGGGGGTGGTGGACTTATGAGGCAGAGGCATAGCCAGGGGTATGCAAGTAGTGGTGATGACCTAGAGGATGATGCATGTTCGAGGCACCGTCCTTTTTTGGCCCCTAGTCCTCCACCTAAGACGTGGATTGAGATGCTGGAAAATTTTCTCTGGCTTGCTTCTGCTGCTTTTATTCTATACTTTGGCGATCAACAATCCAATATGATACATCTTTTGTGCCACGACAATCGAATTAGAAGGTAACGACATTCAAATTGCAGTCTTATATGCATATTGGTTTGAACTATAGTCATCAACTGCCACTGGTATTTCGATTATCTCATAGTTCATTGTTTCTAAGCGGCTAGTGTATGCATTATTCATGGAAAATTATTTTATCAACCATGATATCAACAAATAGTTGCAAATTCTTGACTTATTTAAACCTCATGGTTTGGGACTTATGGTTGTTCAGGAACATGTTGAATATATGAATTATATGGGGTTGAGTATATATAGTTCTGCCTAACTCGTAAACTTTTGGCCTACCTATCATTAGTTGAAGTGCTTCTTGATCTTGACTACTATCATCAAGTTGAGAACATTATGAGCCATGAACCATTGATGAGGACCAAACTGAAGATATTGGTCTGTACACTGTGATTTGTTACTTAATTTCTGTGGCAATGCTTAGGCCAAAATGTGTCATTGGGATAATTGTGAAATTGTACATTTTAGAAGGTGTAGACTGTAGAAATGATAGGGAAAGCAAAATTTATTTTAGTAGCATATGTTCTTCATTTATAGAATAAAAAACAGGTTAGCCTTTTCTTCTATTTCTTGGATGGAGGAGAGGGGATGATATTTATGTGCATTTTTGACTTGGAGAAACTCTGGGATATGGTTTCTTTTCAATTAGGATACTCAAGTCTTGATTGCATTGTTATTCTCTAACTTTGACTTTCAAACAACCTTTTGATTGTTGTCCCTAATTAATTCGAAGCAAAGATTAAATCATCAATCCTGAACATAAAAATAGTCCGTACTTTGTAACCCATAGCACAATTCTATAATATGATGTGACTCTCTAAATCTTATCGATTCCCAGGCCATTGGCATGCATATATCTACCATGGATATATTAAGCTAAACAATATCCTAATGGATATTTGAATATGAAATGATCTTTATTATACTATTTCATTGGATCTACCTGCCCTCGAGTTATAAAAAAGAAAACATATCTTGGTGATGCATTAACATGAGTGTGGTTGTATATGTTTAAAAGATGTATAAATTTGAAATAATGAAAGGAATCTAAAAATTTACTAGTTGTGTTTCTGATAGATTAAATTCTACTACTTTGTATCATTATCATAATTTTCGCAATCTTCATTTTATTGCAGACTGCCTTTGTATCTTGGGATGATAGGTGTTGGTTTGAATACAATAATTTTCATTTATACAACTTTCTTGGCCTGGAGTGCTCGAAGGTTTGATGAAAAATGGGGATTAAAAAAATGGGAAATAACAACCTTATCTGTGTTGCCATTCGCCACAGTATTTGGAATAATCTCCTTTTGCTTGTAAGGCACTGCCAGATCTTCCATGTTATATCTCAATTGTATTTTATGTTAAGGCGTTTCCTTATTTTATTGACTCTATCGCTTGCTTCTCTAGGTTTTCCTTTGCTTTGTGGCCAATATGGAGTTTCTTGACACTTCCTCTTCTGGTATATCGACAGTTCTGTTTTTCATTTTTCTTTTAATGTTTTTGCTCCTATTTATATATATTCTTGTTTTATATACTGCCAAAAGGTAAAATGTGCTAATCACCTCATTGCCCTATGCTCTGCAGTTTACACTATTTATGGCATGCATGGTAGTAATCCCTTACCTCATTTTTGGGACACTGCGGCCTCAATACTATGATGAACTCCGTACAGATTAAGCCCTCATGATTCAAGCGAGGAATAGTACTGACTTAAATGATAAGAGTTTCTAACACATGTCAATGAGTGATTGGTTGCTATGTGGTTTGAAGTTTGTATCCAAGTAGCATGATGTATTACACGTTATGCTTTCCTAAACCAGTGCTAACAGTGAGCTAATATTCTTTTTCATCCTTACTATTTCATTAGGTTAGGGTGATGGTAATGCGGCTGGTCTTAGTTGCTACAGGTAGAGAGATATAGGACTTATGGGTAAAGTGTTCAGTTCTAACAGTTGCTTACCTTCAGTTTATGATATCATAGCAGCATTTTTACACCTTTTCTCGTTGGCAGAAAAGTTCATATATGCTCTCAAAAGTTTTAAAGCTTGTCCATGTTGCTCATAAAAGCACGATTGTCTTAAAATTTTTCTTAAAGGTAACATTGTCATCTTACCAATTTATTGTGAGTAGCTTTAACATCTTGTTAATGAAGAAGTACCATATTTGATTGATCTAGGCACATGATAATATCACGTTAAGTTGGGAATATCCTAATGCTGTCCTCCCATAGAAGTAAAAATGAAAATCATTGGCCATTTTCTTAGAAAAGAATGTTTTATGTACATAGGTTACTTTATTCTTTCCTAGGAGGGATTACTTTATATGGTTGTTGGTGTGATTAAATGAAGTTATGGATTTAGGGGATTTATTTTCATAGTTTACGTATACTTTCTGACATTTATGTAATACATATTTGGTAGACCAAAGTAAACTAATTTTATAAAATTAGTTCAATTTTGTTGCTTGTAAAATTGAATCGAATCAAACTATGCACACACTGTTAGACATTGGTACTAAGATTTTTTTATTCTTTTACATTTTCTCTTTTGAAATAGAAGTTTCTTTGTTTGCCCGCTTCCTTATTTTTTGCTTTTTACTTGTTTTTTAGAATTTTTTTGAAAATTATATGTAGTTTAACCTTCTCTTAGTCAAGAATAAGTAAGCAAATATTACGGGACGTGTTTTTGTACGATTTCAGGCCTCTTTGGATTGATTATGTCATTAAATTGGTTTCGACACTGCCAGTTTTTGCAATTTCACGCTGAAGTAAATGGCATTCCCAGCAACTAAATAAATAAAAACAGTTGATGGATATGAGGCGTTTACTAAAGCTGAATATACGAATTAGTTGACCCAAAGGAATTTCCCTTCAACAGGAAGGGGAAATCCAATTTTCCATATAATTTTTACATTTAACGGTATATTTTATCACTTTTTTCACATATTTTATCATTAAATTTTTAATTTTGGCACGTTTTATCACTTTTTTTGTTCTGCACGTTTTACTACCATATTTTTCAATTGCTTTAAGTTTGTCCGTTATGTTAGTAAGAAAGCCACGATGTTGTGAAAAATAAAATCATAAAAGGATGGCATTTTATAGAAATAAATTAGATACTTAACATGGGTGAGAATGATACGTCTTTGTTGTCACGTGTATTATTTGATCTTCCATATATGGTTTTTAATATTCGATTGTCGATGTTTGGTCAACAAAAGGAATATCTGTAAAAGATCCTCCAACTCAAATTAGTACTAGGTATTCGATAATGAATATATTAAATGTTATTTTAATTACATTTTCCCGAATCGCATTTGAGTACTATTTGACATTGTGTTCTAAAAGTATTTGACGGTATTCGACATTGTGTTCTAGAGATATTTGACGTATTCGACATTATGTTCTAGAGATATTTGACGTATTTGACAATGTGTTCTAGAGTCATTCGGCATACCTGGTACTCTCGGTAATATACGTTATAGTTAAAATGTGTGAAAATTTAAGATTATAATGGTAAAATGTATGAAAATAAAATAATTCATAAAATTCATAAAAGAATAATAATTGAGTGGGGAAAATGTTCAAATGAAACTTCTTGTAACTTGGTTATCTTGTGAAGAATATAGATTAGATTTTGATGGGAGAAGAGTGCCTTCTTACAAGTCCCAACTTATTTTAATGTCAAAGTCTTCTTATTAGAAGAAACTTGGGAGGAAGAATTATTATACGCTGTTTTACTCTTTCTTAAGAAGCTCTTTCTTATTAATCCATTACCAGTACACCACTTTTGTTGAACTATAACAAGAAATAAATAAACTTGTTACAATCAATTATGTATGGCTGGTGATTTACAACATCGTCCACTCACAAATATATATATGTGTGCGCGCGCGCGCATTATTTTAAAAATTACTATCTCAAAAACAATATATATTATAGTTTTATATTAGTTGACTGTAAAAATATTCCAGTACAAAAATATTAATCTTAATGGTTAATCAAAATTGTTTTTTATTTGAAATTAGTCTCAAATAAATCTTTATACCTTGGAATTTAATGGTTGAGGTTGAGCCACACAGAAATATGCATGGACTGTGCGCCTCCCACGACACAAGGACCTCAACATGTCTTGTCCCCGAGGTTGAGAATGATATCTCTACACATCAATTTCTCCTTCTTCAAAAAGGAAAAGTGGCTCCTTCATCCTTTTCATCCTTAGGGCTCAACACATTTTTGGGAATACCATTATTGATATAAACTGAATTCTCAAAGTTATTTAAATAAAAAATTGAAACTGTTTATGATAGGGAGGCACCCAAAAAGAATTCTGCTTTTTGCGAAATGGGATGAGAGCATTAGCTAAATATGATGGTGACTACCAAGTCTGCACCCTGCTTCGTTTTGTGACAAATATCTGTATTTTGAGAAGGGAAATATAGATAGTAACGTTCTTGACAATGATAGGGTTGAATTGTGCAGCTTTTCAAAGGATGCACATGGCCTTGCGTTGGCCATCTTCTTGGATTTCTAACACCACTAGTAGGTTCAAATGAAACGGACAATATGTAATGTTTCTGATAGTGGTTACGTTTCCTTGATTGGACCCGCCATTGTTGAATGCAAAAAAGGTCATAATTTTTCAATTAACCAAGCTAAGCAATATCTTGTATGTGATATATTTGTTCTCATCATTCATTTGTAGAGCCATGGAGTTCAGTTCAGGTAAAGATCCATTGTGATTTTTAATTAATTACTCTCGTGTATTGTGCATCACACAACATCATGATGAAGAAATTGTTACCGAAAGTGGGGTTTAATCAATACCATATTCCATTAGCCGATCTGTCTTAAACTTTTGAGGAGTGTAGAAAGTTTTAGGCAGAAAGAAATAGAGTTGGGTGGGGCCATTTAAGTTACGTCATGTAATTGGAATTATTGCTTCAAATGGGAATATAAAAAGGACATTGTCTGCTTAATGGTCATGGAGGTTGAAAGATTATACTCCTAAGTTGCTAAAGCCTAAAAGAGCTCTAACATGTGATAGAAGTGTCCAGCTGGAAAGGTGTTTCATGGTAAGGACTTATATGAGGAATGAAATCCCACTGATGTGGAAAAGCATGGCTCACTCCAGAAACGTATCTTTGCAAATAAGATACTGTACTGCACTGCACTCATATCCCATTTGTTAGGACTCTGGACTAATGAATTAGGCCGTAGTTAGAGTTGTAGCAGATTTTTGGAAAAACTTGCAAGCTAAAGGTAAAATACTTCAACAACAAGGGCAATAGGAGGACTTCTAAATATTTTTAAAGTAAAATGAGAGTGTATACAACTAACTTGTATACACTACTTACCGTTTAGAAATAAATATATAGTAAAAAATAAATTTATAATTAAATAATATAAAAAATATTAAAATAATAATATTGGAAGTTGTAATGTGGTTGTATAAAAAAAATAAAGTTGTACATGTATCATTCTTCTATTTTTAAAGTCCATGCACCTTTTTCTTCAAGTTTATTGAATAAGCATGAGAGAGTGATAAGATAATCAAGATATAGCGCGTAACTTCATCTACAATGGCATTATATATTGGGGATTATATAAATTAAATAAAAAAGAGGACACCACAGTCCCCTTCTTATCCCCAGCGGTAGGACCTCTGCTAAACTTCTAATGAGTGAAACACAACATGCATGATCACAAACCACACTCATTAACTTAAAAGTATGAATGGTTAAATTCCATTCATAAGCATCTCTTCAAAAAAATTCATTAATTTAAAAATACTTGAACCATATATGCTTTATTAGATTTTTATCCTCTCAGTTTAGGTGTTCTGATTATCCTTACAAAAACATTACTTGGTAATTTTGGAGTTAGTATGATTAACACCGATATCAACTTGTTACCGAACTAGCAATCTGCTTTATCTAGATGTGACAGTCAATTTTCTGATCAGTAAAATAGCAGAATATCTTCTACTTGCACTGTAATTAACTTATTTTTTTACATTGTGTAAAGATAGATTAAACACAGTTATTAACTAAAATGGAATTGAACTAATTATACATATAGAAAAAGATAAATAAAACTGCAAAAGCGTGTGTAGCTAGGCTAGTTATGATAATCCAATCAGAATCAGAATAATTTTGAGTGCAGGAAGGAGGAAAAAGGAGGAATGTAAGTAAGTAGTTGGTAACTCAGCGGTAAACCCTCTAGCATGGCCCGTTTCTAATCATATGCAAAGGATGATAGGACACCCACCACCTCCCAGCCAGCGGAACTACCAAATTACCCTTGGTAGAGTGGGAATAGTTACCATGATGCGTGTGTGATGATGATGCAGATGCAGTGCAGTGGGTCAAACAAACAAAACACACCCCCTGCAACATATCTTACACTGCATTATTAAATATATAGTTGGTGGAATGTTATTCTTTTTTCTTTTTTTTCTGCAGAGGTGGGCCCATGTTATTTTGTTCTGAATCTTTGTCTGCCTTTGTTGTGTTTGCATATTTCAATCTTCAACTCAACAGTAACAAGGAGTAGTTGTGGTATTTGTATTGTATGGATTGTATTGTATTTGATTTGGAGTTTTGACTTTCCCATTCCCAAACCAAAATCCCCCTAGTCTCCAAAGAAACAAACAAACAAAACAAAAGCTATCTTCCAACCCAAGTTGTCAAATGTTCCTCTTTTCTCCAATTCTCCAATGGACAACCACCAAGGTGTCATCATTCCTTCTCTCCTGCTTTAATGGTTTTGCTTTGCTTCCTTTTCTCCAAAAAAAAAAATCTATTTCAATTTGCTCTCTCCCTCTAAAGTCTTACCTTCCCTTCTCTAGTTCTCTTGCTGAACACACTCTTATGCTTGGTAGGTTGTGCCGTTGAGGAGATGGGCCCTAAACTCCACTGAAGTTTGATGGTAAGAACCAAAGGGGTCTCTTTTCCTCTTTCAGTGCTTCCCCTTTGCCCCCAATTTCGCGCTGTCTCGCATTTAGGTTTTCCTCTCTTTAGACTCACCAGATAAGATTTAGGGCATTTGATTTGACTAGATTCTTGGCAATTTTCGATATGGAGCTTCTCGTATTCCACATGGGTCTCCTTGATCACCCTTTGTGATTGATTTGGTTCCTCCACACTTGCCTCGTTGTTGTGAGAGAACGTGCTTCAAGTTTTCTTCTGAAGTTTCAATTTTCTTGGAAGTTAAATTGAACTGGGAGGGAACTAGAAGGGGTTTATGGGACTGGATTCTCTCGAATTTCGTGTTGGGTGTGGAGTTTGAGGGATAAAGATCGATTTTTAGTGGTGCTGGTTGTAGAGTTATCTTTGTCGGAAGAGGTGAATTTGAAGCCCAGTAAGATGGACAGAGTTATTCAGCCTCCTTTGGTAATTGATTTATACGCTTTTTCTCATCCCGAATTTTTCTTTTCTTTTCTAGTTTATATGTCATTTTCATGTTTAGGTTATGAGGTAAATCAATACTAGGTTGGTTTGAGTTCCCATTTTTGTATGGTCATTTCTTTGGAAAGTATTGTAACTCTTGATATTTAGACCATCTGAGTTTGGTCTTTCTGTGTCCATGTTACTGATCTAATTGCTGATGTTTGCCTTGCCCTAATATGTTGTTTCAAAAAAGCTTTAAAATGTTTGTCGAAAAGGAAGCTTCGAGAAAGACCTCTTTTTAGAGTGTTGTGGGGATGAAGGAAGACTTTTGGAATCGATGCTTGGAGATTCGGGTGGTTTGAAGGAGCTCTGCTCTTGTTGTGTTGCATGACATTACTTACTGAACATTTCTCCTTTTACCCTTCCATCTTCTATATGTTGCATTTTAACCTCTGCGAAATTTCTGTGTGTAATTTTCCTTGAAACGCTGAAATGTTGCTGCAGGCTTTTGGGTTATGAGAGATGAGAAACTCTTGTATTTAAATGCTGTAATACGGATATTTAGATAGGTATAATATTTTGTATAATCTCTCTGCTAGATTCTCAGTAATGTGACACCACTTGTGTTTTTTCCTAAATAGTTAAGCGTGTTGTACATTCAGAAATGTGGGGATTGTTGGATGCAAAACTAATGGATTAAATTGCTTTCTCTAACACGGGCCAAATATTTCTGAGGCTTGAGATTTGAAATTTCCCTGGACTTAATGAAGGTTTGATTACAGAAGACATTCAAATGCCTTGTCAAAATTGTGTCAACTCTTGCAGTTCAATATTCATCAAAATACCATAAAGCTTTAAATTATTTCTCATGATTTAGAAACTGGTGATTAGCTTATGTTTACATATGACTTTATCTGAGCCTGAAAGATTACTCTCACTGATTAATGTTTAAGTTATTACTCATTAGTAAACAAGGTGCTATCTCGGAGTATTATCCGTATTATGTGCTGAGAGACATCAATTTGTCATGTTTGATTTCATAACTTATCATACTACATAAATAAAAAGATATATGATTTCATTTTAAATGTAGATAAACAATTTTTCTGTTTCCAATGTGTTTATGTAGGTCGATACAACTGCATGTCTATGCAGAGTAGATACAGGCCTAAAAACTGTTGCTGGAGCAAAGAGGTATGTCCCTGGAACAAAGCTCTGTCTTCGGCCTGACATTAAACCATCTATTCACCCAACTAGAAACAAGCCAGCACGTGGTGACAGAAGCCGCAATCAATCCCCACTACTTCCAGGACTCCCTGATGACCTAGCTATTGCTTGCCTAATTCGTGTCCCCCGCGTTGAACATCGGAAACTTCGGCTAGTCTGCAAAAGATGGTATCGTCTTTTGGTTGGTAACTTCTTTTACTCTCTCCGCAAGAGTCTCGGAATTGCAGAAGAGTGGATATACGTTATTAAGAGGGACAGAGACGGGAAAATCTCATGGCATGCCTTTGATCCTGTGTACCAACTGTGGCAGCCCCTTCCACCTGTTCCAAGGGAATATTCTGGAGCTCTTGGTTTTGGCTGTGCCGTTCTCAATGGCTGTCACCTGTACTTGTTTGGTGGGAAAGACCCACTAAAGGGATCCATGAGACGAGTCATATTTTATAGTGCTAGGACAAATAAATGGCACCGTGCCCCAGATATGCTTCGAAGGCGGCACTTCTTTGGCTCCTGTGTCATAAACAATTGCCTGTATGTAGCTGGTGGGGAGAATGAGGGTGTGCACCGATCCTTGAGATCAGCTGAAGTGTATGATCCCAACAAGAATAGGTGGTCATTTGTTTCCGATATGAGCACTGCAATGGTGCCTTTCATTGGAGTTGTCTATGATGGGAAGTGGTTCCTCAAGGGACTTGGTCCTCATCAGCAGGTTCTGAGTGAGGTCTACCAGCCGGAGAATGATAGCTGGTACCCGATTTATGATGGAATGGTTTCTGGCTGGAGGAACCCTAGCACTACCCTGAATGGAAAGCTCTATGCCTTGGACTGCAAGGATGGCTGCAAAGTTAGGGTTTATGATGAGGTAACTGATTCATGGAGCAAGCATATTGACAGTAAAATGCATTTGGGGAGCTCGCGGGCTTTGGAGGCTGCGGCTCTTGTTCCCCTGAATGGGAAACTCTGTATCATCCGGAATAATATGAGCATTTCTCTGGTTGATGTTTCAAAACTTGAAGATTTGAAAGGATCCTCCGCCGAACAGTTATGGGAAACTATTGCTGGGAAAGGACAGTTCAAGACATTGGTCACAAATCTGTGGTCTAGCCTTGCTGGGAGAAACCGACTCAAAAGTCACATAGTTCACTGTCAGGTTCTTCAAGCTTAGAGGTTGTATAGCTCTAAAAAATCACAATGAGCTTTGGTAATCAGTTAAAGTATCTCATCATGTGGAATATGTTCGTGAGAAGCTGGGTCAAATCTTGCCGGAACACCATGGTGCAGTCTATTATTTTGTTTCATCTCCAACCCTTGACATCATGCTCATCACAAGAGGTGAAACATAGATGAGATGTTTGACTAATCATAGAGTTACAGATATTGATACAAAGCTGTTACATTTTGAAAATTTGAGTAGGTTGCTTACCAGATCACATGGTTTATCATTAGCTTGTCTTTTGTGTTGCTGCAACCATTGTATGACTGGCGTGTTCGACGGGGAGATGAATAATGCTTAGAGTCAGTTTGTATTCTTAAGAAATTGAGGGTGAAAAATTCAAGAATTATTTTTAAATGTAATTTCATATAAAAACACATCTATGAATTTTTCACCCTCATTTTCTGCAGTGACACCCAACTGACAAGCAACTCTTTGCATAACGTGTTTATATATGAGCAGAAGTGGAGTCAAGTTTACGGGTGAAAAGATTTTTGGGTTGCATCTAAGTTTTGTATTGTGATGAAACACTACTAGCCTTTTTCAATTAAAGTTTGCACTCCTGAGTGCAAACATTTAGAATTGTCTTGTTTGGAAAAATTATTGTTAGGTAGTTTTTGAACATGATTTTTAGTTTAAAACTATAACCATGTTATAAAATGCAGTCTAGACCTGAGATGTGGTGTATATTGTCAAACTCAGAAACCTTTGTAGGGCAATTGCTTCCTGCACCCGATCAATTGTGACTGGCACCCGACACACTTTTAAAAATCCTAAAATGCCCTTGTCTTCTTCATTTACGGATAAAAATATCCAGAATTGCTAGTTGCTTACGGATAAAAATATCCGGAACTGAT
>Ga0123341_1003042_pt1 | contig 14190 bp, 10 predicted proteins | sample Turbeapinknodule_FD_89959 | JGI IMG/M metagenome (GOLD analysis project Ga0123341, IMG submission 89959) | Root nodule microbial communities of legume samples collected from Mexico - Turtle bean Mexico pink nodule | ecosystem: Host-associated > Plants > Roots > Nodule | place: Mexico: Nepantla... | reverse complement strand
TAATAACTGGCGACTACGCGAACCCCCCGACTTCCTTCCCTTCTGCCAACCAGGTGTCCCATCCAACACGCCTATATAATAGCTTGATGCCACGTCATCACTTCCGACTACCAGGGCGGTACAGATATCCTCTTCGTTATAGATTTCCTTGTAATAAGAATTTTCAAGTTCATAATATTGTTGCTCAAGGAGAAGATGATTATGATAAATATCAAGTCAATCATGAGAGGGGTGAAATTCGCACCACTCACCAACAATACCAAATTCTTTCTGGTATTTGTAAGCAAGCCAACAATCATGTTGGATAGGCTCAAGTGAACCAAGTTGGTCCAATCTAGCTGATATAAATCATCAAGATCTAGAATGTCCATCTGCATGCAACAAGTTCGTTTTAAATAATTTAATTTCCAATAAATATTCTTGGATTCTTGACTCTAAAGCCACAGATCATGTATGTTGTACATTTTCTGTTTTTAATACTTATCATCGCATTAGTTTAATTCTCATAAAGTTACATAATGGACATTATGTGTCTGCTACCTATTCTGAAATTGTTCATCTCAATCATAGAGTTTATCTTACTAATTTGCTGTATCTTACTAATATGCTTTTTTGTTCCAAATCTTTCTTTTAATCTCATTTCAATTTCAAAACTTTCATCCTCCCTTAAATGCAAACTCATTTTTTCTTTTCATGAGTGTATGATACATGACAATATAACTAGAGACAAGATTGATTTCGTTGAGTTAGTCATTGGTTTGTACATTTTCAATAATTCATCTAACAACATGTCTCTCCCATCTTGAATCGTGTTAATCAGAACATTAGTCTTTGGCATTATAGGATGAGACACCTGATGCAATCCTAGCTTGCATTGCTATGAGTATTTTTTGTTTTGTATTTTGGGGTGCGAAATTTGGTGGGATTGGGTGGCTCAAATGAGTGAAAGAAATTGTGAACTATTGGTGTATGAAGAATGATAATGAAGCTTAAGAGAGGTTAGGCCAACTCCTAAGAAGATTCAAGCAAAACACTAACAAAAGTGCAAACTCGAGAGTGAGAATTTGAAGACAAATGAGCTAGCAACTTGGGCAGCATTTCATTATCAAGTAAAATCTCATTTACAAAGGGACTAACACTTGTATTTACAGTGCCATGGGCACCCAAGGTGCAAGCTTTAACCCTAAAAACTCTCTAGATGGTCTAGAGTTGCACTAGGTCCAAGGAGGCCCAATTGTAACTCTAGCTAGACTCTTTCTTTTTCTATTTGCACCCTACTCTAATTTGCCTAATACATGGTCCATGAAAATTGGCCTAAAACATGGCTCAAGAAAATGGCCCAAATACAAGCCCAAAATAAAGCCTATACTACTATGTATAATGTTTCTAAAACTAGATAAAAATGGAAAAGAAGACAACATTAATTCTCCCTAAGAAGAGAGTCTTCTAAGATCCTTTTTCTGCTTCCAATCTTAGCCAAATGTTTCGAGGCTGGATGGGTTTTCATCAGTTGAGTTAGTTGTTGGTTTGTACATTTTCAGTAAATCATCTAAACAACATGTCTCTCCTATCTTAAATTGTGTTGCTCAAAACATTAGTCTTTACCATTATAGGATGGCACAGCTCTCTGATGAAAGGTTAAAACTCTTAAAAACATATTATCCTAGCATTTCTGTTGACAAATCTTATGTTTGTTATACTTGTCATCAAACAAAACAAAAGAAGCTTCCTTTTTCCTTTGGCAATTATCATGTTGTTCATATTTTTTTATTTAATACATATGGATATATGGGGTCATGTCCTATTATTTCTATGAATGGTTTAAGATACTTCCTTATTACTATTATTCGCGTTACGTTGTGCAAATTGTATAAATTCTTCTACTCCTCTTTTGTACTCATCACTTATGCGAAAAAAATTAATCCAATTTCGATCCATTATATTCTGTAATAGTCATTCATGTGTTTTCTAATGAGTGTTCTATCTCACGCATTTGTCGAGGGTCGAACACCCTCAGACACAATACAAACATGATAATTCTATTCTAAACTAACAACTAACATAATATAAATTAATAATAAATACAAATTATAATAAATACTAAACAATATAAATTTTAAAAAATACAAATTATAATAACTAAAAAATAAACAATTCATAACATTAAAAAAAATATAAAATGTTATAATTATAAGGATAAAACAAGAGGGGGGAGGGGGGGGGGTGAATTGTTTTTGAAAGATTTCTGCAAGTATTGAAGGTAGAGTGAAAGGCTATGAAGAATTAATCAATGGAAAATTTGTACAACCAAATATAAAACTGTTTTTAAGCTTGATGCAGAAAATCAACCTGTTGTTTTTACGAAACAACCGATTATTTTTATCAACAGTCTATAAAAGCAAAGTTAAAGTAGTTTAAGGAGTGTAAGGATAAAGAGATTCACACATAATGTTTATACTGGTTCACTCAACACCTGAGCTACATCCAGTCCTCGGAAACCACTGAGAATACACTATGTAATCAACCCTAGATTACAAGCTACACACACCACTCCTTGGCAAAAACCACACCTAAAATGTTGATCTTGATCCCCTCAAGAACAAACAACACTTCTTGGAAACACCACTTCAGAAATACAATTGCCAAGAAGGAAGGAAATAGAATACACCTGGGTAAATCACAAGATCAAAGATCAGAATACAAGACTCAATCCTATTCCACACTTGAGATGATCCAAAAGCTCTTTGAAAACTGTTTTTGATTTATCTCTCTCACTTAGTTAATACATAGGAGCGTAAAACAACCTTTTTATCTTTCAATCAAATGGTTAAAATAGTTTCAACAAAAGTCCAAAAGCTTTTGGAATCATTTAAAATAGAAAAACCACTTAACAAAATTCTGTTTAGGTTTTCAACAAAACAATCGGTTGATTTTTCGAAATAACCGATTGATTTTTGTTTGACAACATTAAAATCCACTAAGTGTCATACAACCTGTTGTTTTGAAATTTCAACTTGTTGAAAATTGTTTGACAGCAAAGGCAAAGACAAAGCTTTTCCAAATCATTTTAAAATCCACTAAGTGTCAAACAACCTGTTGTTTCGAAATTTCAACATGTTGAAATTTCACTTCCTTTTAGAAAACCCACCTTTTCAAAATGTTAAAGATTCAATTGAGCTTTGATCATCTTAAGAAGTGAATTAACAAGTTTCAAACAACTAGACACACACACACAACAGTAACAAGATCTTCAAGCTTTCCACTTGGATTTGGAGACATCAAAGCATCTTGTTCAACATAAAACACCACCAACCTTGTGCGTGAATGCAACATTGGTGAAGAATGGCACGGGACCGACAACAATGTTGATGGAACGGATGCGGAAGCAACAACGGAGCAAAGCAAAACCCATACAAGAAGCGACAAAGGCAATGAAACAATACTTCGAGCAATACAAGAAATCAAACAAAGTAAGAGAAACAAAAAAGATTTATAAACCATTGGTGAAGAAGAAAGAGAGTTTGAACGAACTTACAATGGCACAAACACAAAATGAAGCTCGCAGAAGAAGAAAGGAACATGAAGTGCAAATGCGAGCAGGAACAGAGCAAACGCGAAGCGCAAAGAAGAGAAAGAAAGTATGAAAGTGTAAGTGGCGTGCTTCAGAATTAGGGTACAAAATGGCGCGCTTCAGAGTTAGGGTACAAAATGATTTACAAATGCGTCTATTTGTAATAGCCACATTCATAAAAAAACGTTTTGATTTATGAATGCGGCTTTACCTATAGCCACATTCATAAATCAAAGCGCATGATTTATGAATGCGGCTATTACAAATAAATGCATTTATAAAACAAACGCTTTGATTTATGAATGCGTCTATTACAAATAGTCGCATTTGTAAATGAAATTAATTTAAAAAATGTCACTGCTTTTTTAATAACGGCGTCTGACCGTAAAATCGCATTAAATAAATAGTCGTTATTTTTACATTTTCCACTAGTGGCTTCCTCTTTCCATTTCGGTTTCCTCCATTACATTTGTTTCCTTTCAGTTTCAATTCCACAATATGCATCATTTTCACCATATAATGTGTTTTTCCTTTGGCCTTTGGAAGTGAACCTTCATACTTACTTAACCACTTGGTTAAGTTCGTGTCCAGTGGAAATCTTCCCTAGGTCTCACCCTATAATATCTAAATCTCAAATCATAAACAAAGTGTCACCATTAAAATGGACAAATCTAATATCAACTCACATCAGAGAAAACATCAACATCTTTTAAATGTCACTAAAGCTCTTCATCTTCATTCTAAACATCCTGCTAAGTTTTGGAATTTTTCTATCCAACATGTTGCTTACTTAATAAACTGTATTCCTAAACCTATTCTCAATAATACCACTTCGTATGAAAATATGTATGGCAAAATTTGTGATATTTTTTATTTGCATATGCTTGGATGTTTATGCTATTCTTCCACTGTTGTTGCTCATACAAGAAAACTCGATAGTTGAGCTGAACCTGGGATATTTCTTGGTTTTAAACAACATACAAAAGGTTTTATTTTCCTGAATTTGAAAAATCACAAAATTGAGATTTCTAGACATGTTTTTTATGAAAATAATTTTCCATACATTTTGGAAAATAACAAGGATCAAAATCGTTTTTCTCTCTATATTCCACAATATTATGCTTAAAATTATGTTGATATTCATATTAAAATTGAAAATGTATCTCATGACAATGACAATAATGTTTGTACTCCTGCCAATGAAGTTTCCACTACTTTCTTTAGACGGTCCAACAACAACAAAAAAGTCCTTGCTTTTTTACACGGTTTTCACATCAACAATAATCATGCAAGTATCCAATATCCTATCCAATCTTTCTTAAATTTTAATTCTTTATCCAATGGTTTTAGACATACCATAATGTATATCTTTTCTAATCTTGAACCTCAAAGTTACGAGGAAGCGGCTAAAGACCCATGTTGGGTCCAAGCATTACCAGGTGGGGTGTTGAAACGATCGTCCTCAGTCGGTTGATAGACGGATGTCCCAAGAGGATGTTGTACGAGTTGTTGGTGTCAATCACCAGGAACCGAATCTTTATAGTTTTGCTGGACTTCCCTTCACCGAAGGTGGTCTAAAGCTCGATGTATCCTTTAATACTGACCCTCTCGCTTAAGAAGCCAACAACATGGTCGTCGTATGTCATCATCTTTGCCTCGGGTATCCTCAACGCTTTTAAAGTTTTCATATAGAGGATATCTACAAAACTTCCCTAATTCACCAGTGTTTTCATAATGGTTAACTTATCGATGTCGACCGATATCACCATGGGATCGTTCTGTGAGGGATCGACACCCTTGAAGTCATCATCTATGAAGTGATGGGTAGCATCCTTGGTCGGAATGACACCGTGTTCACCTGGTGCACTGCTCTAAGGTGCTTCTTTCGAGCGGTATAGGAGCTTCCTCCACCGGCAAACCCTCCGGCTATTGTGTTGATGATCTCTTAGTCACCTCTTCTCTCATTCTCCCTCGGGGGATCTTCTCTTCTCGGAGGGTCGTCTCTCCTCGGCCGACATTTAGGTCGACGATCGTATCGATGCAACTTTGGAGGGGAGTAATTCCTCCGTTTCACTGGCTCGTCCCTTCGGGGGACCATTTTACACTTCGGCTTCCTTGAAAAAATCGTCGTATGTGTCCGGCCTGGATAAGTTCTTCTATCTTATCCTTAAGGGACTACATTCTTCAGTGGAGTGTCCACTGTTTTTGTGATACTGTCATCTACGAGTGCGGTCGACATTTTTTGGGTTTCACGCCTTTCTGGGCTGAGGGATCAGCTTGGCACTGAAGCCTCGTCCAGAACTCTTCCCCTCTCAGTCTTCAAAGGGGTATACCTTGCGAATCGGCTGCTCCAGTTATCTCAACACCTATCTCCTTGAACGGTTGATCGGCCTTGGTGCTCCTTTTTCTTCTTTCCCTTCTCCCCGCTGGCCTCCGCTCGAGCCTGGTTACAAATCTCTCTCAGTTCCTCCAACTGCATGAACTTGGCAGCTCTTCTTCTAAGCTCATCCAAGCTAGCGGTCGTCAGCATACGGTGCATGGCTACTTCCGGACTAAGGTAACGTTCCGGATGCTCCTTGACACCTTTCTAAACATGTCGATAAAGATCCTCAAGGACTCTCCCTTCTCCTGGCGGATACCAACCAGGGCGATGTAGGTCAGGTGGTGCAGTCGGCTAGTGGCAAACTGCGTCTTAAACTTGGACACCAATGTCACAAAGTTGTTGATGAAGTTGGGGGGAGCTTTGTGAACCAACTCAAGGCTCCTGCCTTCAGTGATGTGGGAAACACTCGGCATAGGACCACGTCATCCGAGTTGTATAAGCTCATGTGCGTAGTGTACACATCCATATGCTCGTCTAGGTCGGTTATGCTGACAAAGTGATCCTTGTTGAAGCCTTTCCATTTATCCGGCAGTGGTACCCCGCTTATAGAATCGGTAGAGGGATGTCGGTGCACCAAATCCAAGGTCCCAGTCGTGCGCACCGACTTGTTTGGATGGGACTCACCATCCATCTCTTGAATGAGGACATTGACCTTGGTTTCCTCAGCTGTTTTCAGGTTAGGAGGGGAGGTGAACGACCTACCGACGAGGTTGGTCGGTACAACTGAAGGTCCCCCCTCGACAAACTTCCTCTCCATCTCCTCGTTCTCCCTCTTGAGGACTAGAATCTCCTCTTCATTATTCCTGGTAACCTTTTCATTCTTCCTCCTCATCTCAACCATCTCTCTCTATAAAAACATAAACAGCATCATCTGCTCAGCTTCGGTCATCCTCTCACTTGCCATGCTGCAGGTTGATACCATTTACTAATGCTCTTCAAACGAATTCTCTCGGCCCCACAGTGGGCGATAATTGTTCTCGAACGGGGTTGGGACCCAGAGAACTATTGAGATCACTCTTCTCCTTCCTTAGTCTGTCGGTTGGATGGCACTTCAACTTCCCTCCTTGTAAGCTTTTTTCTCTTCCCTACTCATCTCACCTCTCGATTTTCTCGTAGTCCAGACTTGGATGGTACCAGCAGAAGGCACTCCGATGCTCAAGTCAGTATAGGTATTCGACGATCAGTTGTCAGAGCACTGTATATGATGATGTACCTGGATCTTGGGATGTGTGTTATTTATATTATTTTAATGGGCTTTTCTATTTAGGCCAAATTAGGGAGTTGAACCATGTTTAGGGATACATTACCTAGCTCTTAATAATGGATTAGCTTCACTAACTCTGTTTAAGCGTAACTGAATTTACGTTGTCGGTTGGCCCATTGATGGGGGACCTTGATTTCGGTCGACCCAGTGATGGGGGCCGAGACATGTCATCAGTCGTACGACCCTCATCGGTACAGGTTTCAATTTGCACTTTGTGCGAGCTCTAACAATCAAGCTTGTGCAACAACATCTTCTTCTGATTTGTACTTTGGCAATTCTTGTATTTCCTCTTAAAGGGCTTTTAACCAGGCCTCTCCCTCCAACTTCTTCCCTAAAATCTCCTCATAATGGTGCATAACACCCATGCACCTTACCATCATCACCTCGATACCATCTAGACTTTGCATTGGACCAAAATAATCATCCGCCCGACATCATACTCATTGGGAAAGCCTCCACTATATGACACTTCATTCGCTTCCATCCTTACATTCTAAAGAGAGTTGGACCCCTAGATCATTGTTGAAATTTGCTCAAGTCAATAAGCCCTTGCACTTTTACCATGATAAATAACCCTAGGCGAGGCTGGGGAAGCCATTGAGGGAGAGTTCCCCATGACAAACAACATGAACGGGCTGATGAGAAACGCGAGTCGAACTTGTTCCTTCATTGGTTTGAGTTGAAGAGCCAGAAAATACTTCAGTAATCGTCTTATCCTTCACAGCTACTACAACTCTTTCAGTGGAGGTGGGATTTGGGATCACTGTTAACCTCGGTTGTTTGTAAGGATTATGGCGACTACCCCTAGGGTGGTCGACAACCTTTTAGGATCCTTGGATGCCACAGACATGTCCATCATCTTCTTCAGGTCAAAGCCTTTTCCCATAATTTCTGCCACATTAAACAAACACTTAGTTAAGCAACATAACATATGCAAACAAAGAAAAGTCAATGTAGTTAAGTGATACCTAAAAATATGGTTGAAGGGTCCTCGGCTAGAGGAATATTTAGGAGGCCTTTACAATTTATAGGCCTTGGCAGGGTCTTAATGAGTTTAATGTTACTCTCTTTCAAGTACAAGAGAAGCTGGGGAGCTCTAGACTTAAACTTTGTTGGGCGTTGCCAGTATAGTGGAAAGCGAGGCATAAAGATTGGATAAAAAGCAACAATTTTTGTGCGTCTTGAGGAGAGCTCTTAAGTTTGAAAAGCTTATCCTTAAATTCTTAAAAAAGGAGGCATAAACCATAAAAAGAGACCCATATTGGGATCCATTCAGAGAGACCCAAACAACCTTGACACCGTACTTCAGTTGATAAAAATACATGATACTATTTACATTTGGCCTAATACAAAGATGGGTACACAAAATTTGAAAGGCCTTCAGGAAAGCTCAACTATTAGGGTGGAGTTGACTCGGAGCCACATTAATCTCACTCAATAGAAGACACTCAAAATCGGAAAAAGGAAAGGAGGAAATATAAACACGATCTGAAGGAGAGCAAGGTTTGGCTATGACAAAATCGGCTAGCTCATAGGAACAAATATGAAAGGAGGAAATAAAATCTCCAATCTTAGACTTAGAAGTAAAGACTGAAGAATATTGATTTATTCCACAGAGTACCTAGGAGTACTCAGGATTAGCAATAGGGGGAAACCTACCTTCCCTAGTCCCTTTCACCATAGCAAATTTAGGGATTTCCTCAATATTTTTAGGGGAAGCCTGAAGCTTCCCCTTCACCTTTTGGGTCAAAGATGTCCCAATAGGGATTTCACTGGAAGGTCCAACAACGTTAGCAATAACGATCTCAACTGCAGTAACTGGATGAGATTCCATCTCTAGAAAATCACTATCACCAGAGAATGATTCAGATGAAAAACTTACTCCGATAGGATTAACTTCCCTATCAACTAAGCAGTAATTCCTGCTAATAGAGTAAGAGGCCAAGGAAGAAGAAGGATAAGACACTAAAATGTACTTACGAAGAAATAGAGTGACCTACAAACTTGGAGGAAGAGAGAATTGAAGAACCCTAAAACGATCACAAATGCCACAAAAATTCGTAGAAAAAGATGAAGGTGAAAAGTCGAAATGAAGACAATAAACACCTTTAAGTAAAAGCGGGAATTCAAGAAACTTCTGAAAGGGTATAAAGGGAAATTGAAAGGTTATAAGGTTTTAATTATAAGGTTTAAATTTTTAAAACCTTAAAGTGAAACGTCACAAGTCCATTACGCCATTATATAAGGTATAATGTGACGTTAGTATTATAATAAAATTGTAAAAATAATACGTCGATTTCAACTGACGTAATTTTAAGTTTAAATAAATAGAATTTAGCCACCACTTTTTTATAATCTGGTTTACATAATTAAACTAAACATAATCTATTTTCATAATAAAAAAAATAAAATACTAATAAAATGAAATAATAAATAAAGTTATAAGCATCCATTCATTGTATTTAAAATTAAAACATCCCCTTAATTGTTCAAAAGTTTATACATAATTGAAAATTAAAGCAAATAGTTGTTCAAAATTTGATGCATAATTTAAAATTGAAACACACATAATTGTTCAAAAGTTGATACACAACTTAAAATTAAAACACACATTGTTCATCCCTAATCAGTTTTGTTTCTAGCACTCGATCCTATATATGATGGAGCACCACTTCCAATATATGATGCTTGAAATAAATAATTTTAAGTTAAAGATTTTCAATTTTTATAATTATAAAATAAAAGACACCAATAAATACTTAAATAATAGGGAACAATACATGATTTGTTGCTAGCTGACCACAAACTTTAGCAAGTAGACCAGATGCTTCTCATATTAGTTAAAATTTGTCATCATACACTACAAGAAAATCATGAAATAGAAACCAAAATTAGAGACAAAAAATAATTAGTTGTTATAGTGACTAAATTAGAGACCATTTTAGAAACTAAAAAAACTTTTGGTTTCTAAATTAGTTTCTATTATTGTTAAATGGTTTCTAAATTGGTAACTATTTAGCTATCAAGGTTTTGGCTACCAAATTTAGAATCTAAATAATTGGTAGTTAAAACATTGGTTGCTAATTAGATACCAATTTAGAAACTATTTAGCAAAAATAGAAACTAATTTAGAAACCAATTTTTTTTTTGTCTCTAAAATTGATTTCTATTTCATGATTTTCTTATAGTGATAGTTCACCACCATACGTAATCCGTTAGGCAAGTTATGAACATCCCTAACCTTCACCTTTAGATTTTGACTAACTCATTCCCCTCTATAAAATATCAAATACATTATTTCATGTGCAGTGAAACTTATTACATGTAAAGAAAAAACAAAAGATTTTATCTATAGCATCAACAAACTTATTATATATAAAAAAAAAACAAAAAATTTTATCTATAACATCAACAAACCAATAGTGGTTTGAGTGACTTAATTTTCTTGGCTGCACTCTTTCAGGTTCAGACTCGGAAGATGATTGTGCTGTGTTGATTCAAAAGTTGTTAAAAATAAGATGATGGGACGTATTGTCACAAGGGTAAGGAAGGACAATCAATGACCTTAACACCTGCTCGATCGAAATACCAATCTCCAACAGCCAGAGCGATATCATGCATATTCATCAATATCTAAATGTTAGATACATGAACATATTTAAATTAAAGACTATTATTATCAATTATTATCAGGGGGTACTTACAAATACAGATCACAACAATGTTATATTATATTAATACCAATACCCAACAATAACTACTAAGTATTTAGAACCTCCTAAGTTGTTTCTAGAGGTGAATCAATGTTCTTTAGCGAATATAGTTTCCTTTATATTGGCCCTCCTATTTTCTTTCAATGGCTACAGATCACATTAGTCCAAAGTGTCAGAATCACCTTGTTCCTAATAATAGGAGAATTGTCTGCAAACCATGTATCCTGCCTCTCACTTTGGCTGTGAGAAAAACATGAATTAATAAACAAGCCATTTTGGTTTGCTCTTGCTAAGTCTTTAATAACATTCAGCATGTGATTCCTGAATCCTGTATCAAAAGGATAATGAAATATCTCAATCAGTTGAATAATTTATTAAAGGCTTCTCTCCACTTATAAATAATCAATGCTATTTTTCTACAGTATATTTATTACCTTGCAAATATTGGATTTGTTGTGCAGTACATTTAGCATGATTTAATCTACAGTCATGCCAATAGCCATGCGGATATGCAGATGGAGGAGCTAAACTGGACTGGATCTGAGGATAAGCAGGGATATGTATGTCTTAAGTCTAATTTGTCGACGGCTAATTTAATGATCCAGAATTTATGATTTATTACCAGTTGATAAAGTGAGACAAATTATCTGCCATGAATCATAATCAGCATTAAGAATGAATAGCGTGGTCTTAACACTGGCAATCCTACAACATCGCCGTATAAATTCCTGAGGGTACGCCCACCAGATACGTCAATCCTATAATTCCAAGGAATAACAATTAGACACTAAATTAAGAACTATGATGATGGTGGAAATTGCACTGAAAGAATGAAGTAGTACAACTTGCCACATACGCATAAAGAAATAACCCAGCATCACTTAGACATTTCACTCTTCTGGTCATTGGAAAGAGTCCACAAAATTCATCACAATGAATAATAGCTGCCAGGCTACCCACGGAGCATCCCGAAAGAAGAGCCTGAACCAAAATTAGATGCACATAACACGAGAACACTAGTGTAGAAAAGGTTTAAAACGACGACTATTTTAGTAGTAAAACAACGCTTTTCTAGTCACGTTTTAACGTGTAGTCTTTTCCCCTCAAGAAAAGAAGGCGACTATTTAGCCGCCATGTTACATTCAAACAACAAAGACAGCTATGATAAAAACCATTGTTTTACACCTCCCCATAACTTTTATATATAATACATGCATGAGGTGTAAAATGACGACTTTTACCATAGCCGCCGTTTTATACCCAACCTATCTCAGCACACCCTGAAGGACTAAAACGGCAGCTATATAGTCGTCGTTTTACACCTTTTCGAAAGATCTAAAACAACAACTTTGATAATAGTCGTTGTTTTAGATGAGAATTTTTTATAGTTCTTTTTGTTTAATGCTAATTCCCATATAAATTGACCTGTTCAATTATAACCCAGCTAGACAAATACATAAATTCAGATAATCAAATTATATATATTGATAAAAATGTATTACAAAACTAATAACATATTCCTATATGTCTATCTAATTCCTACACTATTGATTAGCTATCCTAGAGTTATAGAAATTAAGGAAATATATGGCCCAAGCATGTCTCACATGATCTATGGCGGTCGAAGGCAGTGGTTGGTCATCCATAAAGAACAACATTACAAAATAAGGTTTACATAAATTAGTGTTAAAATACATATATGTTAAAGAATTGTAAAAATAATTTACCATCATGTTACCTGTTTCCAATCACTTTTAATGTCTAGTCTTAAAATGTTAATCATCCATTGCATAACATAATATCCACACTCATAGCCTCCTGGTTGTCTATTAAATTATAATTCAATAGAAATTAAAAGATAATATTGATAAACAATGAAAATAGAAAGACAAAAATTACAAACCTTTAGTGTCATCCACTTCAGATTTCGATAATGTGAATTGGATCGACCTTTGAGGATGTTATATAAATGTCATGAACTGATTAATACAAAAAAAAAAAAACATTAGTAGATGTTTAAGTAACATATGAAGTTAAGTTTATAGTGTAATTACAGATCAATCATATTCTTTAGATGTGTGGATGACTTCTCGTGCAGGGAATAAAACCACACAACGGTCTTATCAATCATGGATAAGGCAAGTAATTGCCAATGACCCCTATATCATTCATGAAAATAGTAAGTAAATATTTAAAACATGAAATAGTAATAATTGACAACTTATAATTGAACTATTACTTATTAATATTAGGGTATAGATAAATTTGTTTTCCCTATTTTTCCAAAGTGTTAGTGATGTATGATTGGGCTTCAAATTTCTTTGTTCAAATCAGATTAATAGACAAGGGATCCAAGAAATTCTAGACAAATACCTACAAGTTATTAGTTAAAGCATAGTCAACGATAATTTAACATAAAGTAAATTGAAATATAGGTAAAGATACTTACATCATAAAAAGTTGAATTATATTATTTATATTGAGCTCCTGGTCCCCAACTGCAAATTCTAACAAGTCTGACATGTATATGTACAATGGCATGTTAGTGTTTATTCCAAGAAATGTATCATCCTATAGAATGTCCATAGGGTTTTGACCAATCTCTCTCGTAGCTACAACTTTTAGCTCTTGGGAAAGGGACTAACATGCGGCTCAAGCGGCTCAACACAAAAATGTTGTGATAAAAACTCCTATCACAACTCTAGTTGCACCCGTTCAATCTCCTTTCTCATCTCCTCCATTAATTCTTGACGTATCTTACTAATCAGTTCTGCTTTGGTCTCGGAGGTGGGGGAGGAGGATGAGTGTCGTGTTGCAGTTCCGACATAATGTTTAATTCCAACCCCTTTTCCAGCTGCACGTACAAGACCATAGTGCTCAGGTCGTCCAATTGCCTCAACCAGGGTATCGTGACTACCTTCAGGTACAAAATTACCTTGCGAGCTTCGCTCAACCAAGGAATCCTGATTTCCACAATGTTGAAATCAATTTTCCAATCAAGATGAACCCAAAATTTTGAAAATGTTGCTCTTTGAAAGATTGGAACAAAATTATTATTATTTTTTTGCGCAAATTCCCTTTTCTCTTTTTTTTATACTTGTTCTTGGATTATGGGAATGAAATGTCCATATTTTTTACTATGCATATTTTCATATAACTCCAATTTTCACAAAAAGTTTGGGATTCAAAATAATTGATCACTTGAAATCTTTTGTTTGGAACTTAAATCTACTTCTACTAAAACAAGTTTCTAATTACT
>Ga0123341_1003038_pt1 | contig 14194 bp, 12 predicted proteins | sample Turbeapinknodule_FD_89959 | JGI IMG/M metagenome (GOLD analysis project Ga0123341, IMG submission 89959) | Root nodule microbial communities of legume samples collected from Mexico - Turtle bean Mexico pink nodule | ecosystem: Host-associated > Plants > Roots > Nodule | place: Mexico: Nepantla... | reverse complement strand
CATTTGTATATTTATTTTTTTTCTTTTGTTTTTTTTCTATCAAAAGTTCTTGTAAAATTATTTTCTAAGTTTTTCACTTTCTTATTTTTCTTAATTTCTTATACTAAACCACATCTCTCTCAATATCAAATCATATATGGTAGTATTTTTTGAGACAAAGATTAATCATATCCTTATATCATAACTATTTTTCCTTATACGAGGAGTTACCTTTAATTTTTTGTTTGTTTATAATGATAATGACTTGAGAGTTAAACATATTAGCTAAAATTGATTTTATAATGTATGAAAGTATAATTATATTTTTTTTTCATACATTTAGAATTAGTATTCAATTTAATTTAGTGGTTCTAAAAATAATCAATTTAGTACCAAAAGTTTTTTTAAAATGTTCAATTTGGTCCATTTCGTTAATTTTCCACCAATAACATTAACTATTGATGACATGGTGCACAGAGTAGCATGGTTTGCACACATGATGGACTGAACAAAATTTTAGGATTTAAAAAATAGAAAAAGAAAATTGAGAGAGAGAGAAGCAGAAACAACGACGATTATGGTGGTGGAGGTAAGAGAGCTACGATAACTTGAAAGAACGTGATTTCTCTCAAAGTATACTAGATGTAATGGAGAGTATTTGTGAGAAAATTATACATGAAAGGGACGTGTTCTTCATCAATGCTTATGAGGATTCCAATCTAAAGCAGGAGAGGAACAAACACCATCTAAGGAAATGCAGAATCAATTGCCATATTCTCTCTCAAAGTAAGAAGAAGACATGGGATTTGAGCAAAGAAAAAAAATTCCTTCATCCCAAGTTCATCAACTTTTCATTTGCCTTCAAACTTGCACCTCAGATCAAATAGCATGGCTTACTCATCAGTTACTAAAACTAGTTATAAGGAAGAGAAAAATAAGATAAAAGGTTATTATTTACTTTGAAGTAGGGGTGGCAAAGCAGGCCGACTCGCTCCGCATAAGCCCACCCGCTTAGGCCCGCCCCGCATACAAAATGTGGGTTGGTTTTCATGACCCGCTCCGCATGTAGGTTGACTCGCAGGCTTGCGGGTCGGGCCATTCTTTTTTTTTGAATGTAGAGGAAGGGTGGAGGCAGTAGCGGTGTGCAGCTGCAGAGTGACATTAGCGCGCGACAGTTGCAGGCGAAGCCATGTGAAGTCGCAAGCGAAGCGAGCGACACTCCAAAGGATAGTGTGTCGTGTGTTGTGTGCGTTTTTTGGAACAACGTAACTGCGTTGTGTTTTGAGTGAAAACCAAATTTTCTTTTACTCAAAGTTGTCACTCCTCCATTGGACCAAGTGAAAACCTAATTTTCTTTCACTCAAAGTTGTCACTTCTACACTAGATCATTACTATCAAGTCAATTATTTTTTTTATAATTCTTCTTTACGGGCTACCCTGTCCCGCCTTGCTGTTGGTCCGCGTGGACCACGAGCTACGGATCGGCCCACACCACTTCTTCATTCGTTACCCCTACTTTAAAGGTGACTGAAGAGTAGTGAAGATCGTTAGCATCCACTTATAAAGATCATTAAAAAAAAATTCATTGTAAGGTGCAACATACTTTCTCTACATCATTAATAATTATTCAAAAACAACTAAACATTTAAACAATCAAACAATTTAAAATAAAATATTTAAATTCAATATATTTATCTGTTAATTTTTTAAAACATATTTATAAAAAAAGATAATGTATTTCCTACCTAATTTAACAAAACTTTATATGGAGTTCTTCAAGAAAAATGTTTTGTAACATTTTGAAGTTTAAAAAAAATGAAAAGTAAAATAGAAAGAAGCCAAAAGAGAAGAGCCATGTAGCGGCAGACAAACCTTTCCAAGATATAACAATGATGATTTTGATCACTTTTTCATGATTGGTGATTAAATTATTACATTTTACATTCAATGATCAAATGAAATTCCGCAACACCTATATAAATTAAGTCATTTTAACGAAGTCTATCTACTATCGTCAATAAAAAGAAAATAACATTATAACATACCAAACATAATAATTCCCTTCCAAGAATACTTTAAACATGTTTGATTAAAAAAAATCACCACAAGTTATTATTCAAATGGTTGATAATTTCTTAGTCGTATTAAACAAATTTTTAAATAGTATTTGGAGTGGAAGATTTTTTTTTTAATTATAAGATTATCAAATATAAACAACTAAAGATATATATTTTAAATTTCACTTGCACCCACATGATGAAATTTCTTTATTTAGCAAAGTGAATCAGAACAAAAATAAGTATACGTATTAAATTAAAATAGTGTAATAATGAGTTATACCTAATTTTTATTCTGATCATGTGTGGTTAACTTGAGTTTTTGGTGTTCTAGAAAAAGGAAAAAGAATGGAATCTTATGATCTTATTCGATAAAAAAAAAATTGTACGGTGGATGTAATCTAACCACTTTGGTACTTCATCAATCACAAGAGAGAGAATTACAGAGTGTGACATGCTTTTTCTAGATACACTAAACATCACTAATATCAAGTGATTATCACATGTGATTAGACATTAGAGATAATTTCAAGTTTTGTAAGTATGATAAAATAGCCCTAAGTTTTTTAAATTATATAAGAATTAAAAGAAATTATATTAAATTTTATAGAAATGAAAAAAAAATAATCAAAAGGATATGTCTTACAATAGAAGTGATTTGATTAAATAATGGTAATTTGAATTCTTAGGAGTGATTAAATGAAAAAAATAATTAGCATATAATTATGGAGAGAGTTGGAATATGTCACATAAAGGATACTGTAATCTGAGGGATGTGATGGGAAGTGTAAAGGTGATAATAACTTGAATATAATGGAACTCATCCCTTATCTTCTAATTTATATTTACAACTCAAATAATGATGAGTGTCTCTTTTCTTAAACCCAAAAGGTGGAAAATGTATCTATTAAATGGAACATTATATATACTTTACTTGAGCATAGTTTATTTTATTTATTTTTTAATACTTTTGACTTTGTTTTAGAAAAGGAAGTGGGGGTTATAAAATAGTTTTAGAAAGTTAAGTTCTTTAACTTTTATCTTCAAAAGTAATTTTTTTTCATATTTTGTTTTTGGGGTAAATTTTTTTTGTCCAACTTTTGATTTGTGTATTTTATTTATTTATTTTGATCATTGTTGTTTTAATTTAGTTGTGTTTAGTTTGTGTAATATTTTGTTCATTCTAAATTAGTCCTCTTAATGATAGGCATTAAAAGAAAAATAAATTCCATGTTACAAGATTAAAAAAAACATACATTTCACCTTAATTGGAACAAAACAACAACAACTTTAAATTCAGGAACCAAACAAAAATATTTTAGAAAAAAATAAAAATATAACTATTACATTCCATTTTTTCAAAATGATCTATTACTATAATAAAATTATTAAATAAAAATTAAATCTCAAGATTCAAAATAATTAATTACTTTATTTTTAAAATAAAAAACGTTTCTTAACATTTTTCAATCACGTAAAATATATTTACTCTATCATCTACTTATTAACTATAATATGTAGTAACATTATTAATTTTATAACAAATTATTTTAAAATAATATTAGGGATAATGTTTTATTTGAAGTGATAATGTTAAAGTTTTTAAATTGGGAGTAGAAATTAATTTGTCATTTGACTTGAATTTTGAAATTAAAAAATTGTGACAAATTATGTGGCGAAAGGTGGTAAATGAAAAACTACACGGGGACGTGTCAGTCATAAGTCCCCTGCATTTGGGTTTCATGCACGTGGACTGCCCTCTCACAAACCCCCACACCACATTCTTAGCGCGTGCACCTAATTCAAATATTTTTTTTTTCATCACCAAAATTTCACTACATAATATATTATTCATAATATTTACTAAAATAATTTAATTTATTATTCATAGAAAGAACTCAATATCTAATAATTGAAGTTTTATTTTCATTTTAATTCACTATTATATAAAGAGAGAACTCAAAATTCTTAAATATCAAATTTTGTATTGCCCTTAAGTTTGTTGGATAAATTATCCTTAGTTAAGGTTAAAAAGAGTGGACCTTCAGTCTTAGATATAATATAACTAGATCTATCACTATATTTGAAATATTGTCTGTTTTGAAAGTCAACACCTCAATAGATTGAAATGAAGAAATATATAAATTGTCATTATCATCGAATAAATGAGACCTCACTCATTTATTTATAAGATTGAAATCTAAAATCTTACCAAGAATGTTAGATTCCTCACCTAGAAAAAGTAACAGAAAACGACAAAATACCAGTGTGACACACGTGCTCCAAATTCGCGTCCTCGTACCACTCCCAGAACCTTGATTAGTTGTCTTTTTAACTGTGTTCAAGGCGTTGTTGGCTCAACCTCAAACAAAGTTCACAGGCCCACACATCAACCTCAAAGTCCTTCACAACACAACACACAATCATAATAACACTTCCTGCAATTACATTTTACTTGCACACACACACACAAATTTTCCCAAAGAAAAAAAATCACACTTTTCTCTAACAGAGACCATGTTTGTCCTAGAAAATGGTGCGAAGAAGGGGGAAGACCCAAGGCTTCAAGCCATCTCCGAAGCCATCAGAGTGGTGCCTCACTTCCCCAAACAAGGTCTTAATTTCATCATTACAATAATACTAATGTCTGGTGCTAATACTAAAGATACTAATACTGATGAATGCTGATACTTTAAGTTTTTCATTTTTCAATTCTTATAAATTATGCTGTTGTTATTAAATGAAATGAACCACAGGAATAATGTTTCAAGACATAACAACATTGTTGTTGGATCACAACGCGTTCAAAGACGCGGTTGGCATTTTTGTTGATCGTTACAGAGACATGGATATTTCTGTTGTTGCTGGTAATCTAACTATACTCTATCTTCCTCTGCATGAACGACCCTTATAGAACTCAGAACTCACAACCATATTTTCATCTTTTTTTAATTCTTAGTTATTGTTACTATTGAAAGACGAGTAAATATGAGTACTGTAGTGTATGTATGAACTTCTTTGCATGAAAGGTGAAGCAATTTCTGTGGGAAATTGAGGTTCTGCATCAGCCATGTTCTTCTTCTATTTTAGTTTCAAAAGGGTTTGCTTTTGGCCGTTTTTTTAATGCAACTGATATATCAAATATTCTTTGTATATCAGTTCTTAGTTCTCATATATAACTGCATGTATGTTGAAATTTGCAAGGGGAATGACTCTTCTTTTCTTTGTTCCTTTAAGCTCTATGTTGGGTAAGAACTGAGTGAGAGTAACTTTCTTCTGGTTCAACTTGAGAGGTTCCTTTAGGTAACAGTTAAATCAAACTCATACATGGTAACTAAGTTTAAAAAAATTGGCTTTTCACCACAATTTTAATTCCATCGTCAAGGTTTTTTGGAATCTTCGTGAACAGAATTGTGACTGCATAGTTGTATTTGTCCGTAATTTTTCATAATGCTAAATATTGTATTGGAGTCATAATCATAATTGCATGATAAGTCATTTTAACTTTTTAAGCAAAAGATGCATTCATTGAATCTCTTAGTTGTTTACCTTTCATGACGCAACACTGAATTTTGCTATTCAGATGGCACTACTAAATCATGTTTAAGATTATGTTTTGGCAATTCGATTTGCACTGGCATTTGCAACCCTGTGAACATGTTCAATATCTTAATAATGGTGACCCTTTTGATTTAGGAGCTAGTAAATGTTGGCTTTTATTGGTTTACATGCTAATGCAATTGGATTGGATTGGATTATATGCAGGGGTTGAAGCCAGGGGATTCATTTTTGGTTCCTCAATTGCGTTAGGCATTGGTGCCAAGTTTGTTCCTTTATGCAAAGCTGGAAAGCTGCCAGGTATATCTGTGTTGTGGTGAACATAATTGAGCACTACTGTTAATCTTAATCTGTTTTAAGTTAAAAGTAGAATATACCAACTTATCCCAAAAGAAATGCACCTGAATGAAGACCATTTTCGGTGGATGGGAGGGTCTATTCTGAGTGGAAAGGCCTTGTCATAGTCATATAATTTGGTTATTCATTATTACTTATGGTGCTGTTTTACTGTTAATGTTTGTGGATTACTCGTTTATCCAATCTCAAATTGGTTCCAACTTTTGTATTTTTTGTTCTTAGAGGAAGAACCTAAACAAGTTCCCTAATGTCATAGTATATGGAATCATCGTTTTAATTGGAATAGATGTTTGTGGCTGTACTGTCCTTGATCTTCAGTGAGCAATCTTATCAGTATACATCTACTATTTGACATATCACGATTCATTCTAGTTATGAAAACAAGATACCAAAATAAAGCATGTTATGTACTTTGAAACAGTTCATTCTCTGCTTATTTTTATGGTAAATATTTGATTGATCATGTAAGTTGAAAGTAACTCTGGGGTCCAATAACTATTCTCATCAACAAGATTCTTAGGCTCTTTTAGCTGTATCTATCAATTTAAACTACTACTTGTTCCTGTGCATTAATTTGGTCTACACATTCACACCTAATCTTTGACTTGCTTCATGTTTAGGTGAAGTAATTTCAGAAAAATATGTTCTAGAATATGGCACTGATTGTTTGGAGTTGCATGTTGGGGCTGTTGAATCCAGTGAACGGGTGATAATTATTGATGATTTGGTGGCCACAGGTGGAACTCTATCAGCAGCAATTAGACTTCTAGGTGATTTGCTCTTGCAGGCTTTCATGATTGAAATAACTGTTTTGTTCTATATTCTTTTTTGCAAGAAAAATTCTCTTCTAAATTCAATGTGTTTCTGTGGTGAGTAACTAAAGATGTATTCAGCTTTAATTTCTTATGAGTGTAGACCATGATGCACTTTAAATTAAGGGTTCATTCATTCATATGACTGTCTTGTCACACTTCTACATAGTGCAATACTAGAAAAAGATGCATGTTCAAATATAAAAAAAAAAACTTTATGAATTAACTCCTATTTTTTTGTGTTGTCCCTAAAATGCTTAAGTTTCTTTTAATTCATTTTGTAGAACGTGCTGGTGCTGAAGTGGTGGAGTGTGCTTGTGTGATTGGTCTGTCTGATCTCAAGGTATTGGCTAAATTAAATCATTGCTTTTGTAAGTTGTTTGCTAGCTAGTCTTACAAAATTCCATCTTCTTGTTCTTGGCATGCTAAAGTAAAGTTCTTCACCAAATTCATACTTTTTTTTCTGATACAATATTTCTAGATTACAAAATATTAACAATTCATCTTTCAAACATATCTATAGCTTGAAACTATATAATTGGTTGTTCCATGATGTTCTTATTTTCCTTTTCAAATCATGGAAATGAAACAAACTATAGCCTTCTTTCAGGTAAGGTGCAAGCTTAATGGAAAGCCACTTTATATCCTTTTGGAGCCACGCCAAATAGAGAATGGTTTTTGAAGTGGAAATTGAAATTGCACACTACACATGAAGAAATGGTTGCATATAATGGACCATTTGGAGTTTGGTGAACTCTACAATGGCTTTGTTTGGAGGTCTCACAATGCCAACTTCAAAAATCCTTATCCAATGGAGGCACCATTTTGCTAATTTAGAGACATTTCAGTAGAGGCCAAATGGTACCTTAATTTATTCTTTATGGAACTTGGTTCTTCTTATCCCTTTTTGACATATATGTTTAGGAGTTATGATTATAATATATGTGTCTCACTTCAAGATTGCACTTCTTTTTGGACTGTTTCATAATATACACTTTTAATGTTCAGTAGAAGTTTATTTTTTAACATATGCTTGTATTGTGGTTTGTCACTTTAATGAAAAATAATAAGGTTTTATATGATTTTTTAATGTGGATATTTATTGCGAGATAATAATTTTAGAAATTTGCCAAATATATAGTATGATAACAGTAACATCTTATGATGTTAAGCGTAAATTGTACTACCTTATTTGATATTTATGGTGAAATCGTTTGAATAGTACCGTTCTCCTTTTGGATTTCTTTTCCATTCATTTTCAATGAGGCAACTGCTTCCGGCACGAGATTACTGCACCCAATTTCAGTGCACCCAATTTCAGCGGAAAAAACAAAAATGTCCTTAAAAAAATTGGGGTACGTATAAAAAATATATTCTGGATCTCCTTTTCTGGAATATGTTTCCAGATTTTTTTTTTCCAAAACAAATTTTTTTTAAACAATTTCTTCCTGCACCATATCAATTTTGACCTGCACCCTATCATTTTTACAAAATCTCAAAACTACCCTTATTCCAGATTTGAAAATCCAGAACACAAAATTAAAAATATATTCTCGATAAAAATTTCCGGAATTCAAAAATGTGTTTTGGATATTAAAATCCGAAATATTTTCAAATAAAATGTTTCGAAAGTGATTTTTATTTACACCCTCATTTTGTGTTGTGTAAGGTTATTTTCGACATTTATGAGGGTATTTTTATCATTTTTGATAGTGGATTGGGTGCATGTTGTAATTGATATGATGCGGAAGAAATTGCCTTTTTTTTATACGAATTTTCTTATTTGGAATGGGATTTTGATTTTTTTTTCCAGATTTTTATTTCTAAAACACAATAATTTCTTCCAAATCTACTTTTCCATAATGTATTATTTTTAATTCTGAATTTTTTTTATTCAAAATGGAATTTTAATTTTTGTTTTTGAATTTTTATTTCCAAAACACAATAATTTTTTATGGATTTAATTTTTCAAAATGTATTATTTTCAATTCTGAATTTTTATTTCCTTTAGAATTTTTATTTCTGAAATAAAGGGAACTTTCAAAATTTTAAAAAAATTGTGTTGGGTCCGGGTTGAAAAATGTTGGATGTAGAAAGAATTTACCTTTGAATAATGATAACATCTCTTTTGATTAAAACTTTATAATTATGTTTGTATTTGGGTGGGTACTACTCATTCGGATGGGAAAAACGAGGATGCCATGTAAGGAATAATCTAGAGAGGGAGAGAGACCGAAAGCAAAAGGAAACAGTGTGAGAGAGAAGATAAAGAAAACATAATGTATTATAATTTAAAAGAAAAATAGAATACAAGACTTTATAAAGTGCGTAGCACTTTATGATGATAATGGAGTAAATGTTATTAATTAATATTCTCCTTAAACTAATGGTTGGAATCACAACAATCACCGTTAGTTTATCCCTAAATGAGTGTAAAGAAGGAGTAGATAGAAGCCCATTAGTTTATCCCTAAATGAGTGAAAAGAAGAAGCAGACATAGGCCTGGTAAGTATATCCCTTTCGTTTGTTTTATTAGAAGTAAGATGATCCAAGAGTGATCCTGCATTAGACTCGCCAGGAACATCAATTGTCAAATTACCAATAGGGTTTTTTCAGGAGCTTCGGTTGCGAATCTTTCTTCCGATACTCTTTATGTTGTTTAGGAATTGCGACCTTCCCTTGTTCCTGTTCATCAGGAGTTGTCTTCTGAGAAGGCTTATGTTGAGGTCTAAGAACACAAACTTGATCATGAATCACGCGGTACTGAGCAAGCTCATACCCAATCATCTTACAGTGAGAGTAGAATGGAGGGACCATTCATATTCCACATCGGCTAAAAAAACAAAGTCTGAACATTCAACCAAGAGCTGATCGAGAAGAGGGGATAACAAATCAATATCCACCAGCACTCTAGCAAACAAACCCATACTCTTTCTCATGGTATGATCATTCAAATACAAAAAAGTACCAATGCCTCTAGTGATGGAAAATATCGCCCTTGGTCTCCAATATTCCAAAGGCAAATGGTAGATTCTAACCCAGGCGTGAGTTTTAGTACTCTACATAGTAGATAGAACAAAGTCTTTTGTCCAGGAAAACAATCTCAAGAAACCAGGAGATAGCTACAATGAACCCATCCCGAGAGTCCACTACATGTCTTCTAAAGAAGAGAACTCAAACTCATAAAAACCCTTCCCAAAAGGGATTGATTTCCACGGTCCAATAGCCTTCCACACAAGTTGCAACTTTTTAGTTAAATCAATGAGTGTGAAAGGTTTATGCCCCTTAGATAGAATAATTCGACCATGTAGATGGGTCCTTCAATCTTCAAGACTAGCCAAGTAATCTTCCCCATCAACCCGGACAACAGCCATGTCCCCGTTAATACAAGGAGTAGGTAGCTGAGACAAAGAAATGTTACATGTATTTCTCAAAGCCTGAGCAAAAGTTTTCCTTTGGCTTGACATAGCAGACATTTTCTTATTAGGAAACACTTCTCGATCCATCAAACAAGCCCATGAGATGAGAAAACCCGTAGAACCCTCCGTCATTCTCAAATGCCAACAAGCTGTCGACCAGCCCCCCAACCACCACCATCCCACTGGTCGCACCACCATTGCTTACCAGCCGCACCAGAGAAGACACATAAGGTGGCAACTTTTGTTGTGTGCAATGCCTTGACACCACCGCCAGCAACACTTGTACACATTTAAGGTTTAGGGTTTAGAAAAGTTTTTCTTTTCTCATTTGCATTCTCTATAAATTTCTAATCTCATCCTTTATTAGATTAACGATGAGAGACTATCTTTGGACTCTTGATAGTGATTAGAGCTAAATTGCTCGATCATATTTTTTTTAGAGTAAGTTCTTTATGTTCATTCTTTCTTTGACTCAATTTGTGTTTTCATTTACTTAGGTAAACATGCTTTCCATTTACTGTATGTGACTTCAGGATTAATCCTATTAGTCCAGGGTCCTAGTGATGTACTCAGATGATTGATCAGAACTATGTGCAGCAGGTTAGACTATCCTTGTTTTTCTTAGGAGTTAGAACACTTTGTGAGTGCTCATCCTTCTAATCAGGTAAAAGAAGCTAGTGTTATCTTTCAATAAAACTCTAGGTTAGAGAATATGGATGTGAAGGTGATGTGGTCGCAAGTTCAAAAATTTTATTGCAGGGTTTTCTTTCTTGATTGAAATAGATATTAATTGATGAAAATGGTTGGAAGTTTAAACAATTGTATAAGTGGTTGATGATTTAAATTAATTGTGATGTGTATTTTGAAGTTAAGACTTGATTTTTACTTGTTAAATTGTGTTTTTTAAATGAGTTATACTTGCTCTTTGCTTCAAATTCGTTAGGCACATTTTCCCTATGCTAAGCGGATTTGAGTTGTAGTGTTTGGGGTGCTCTCGACCTTAAATTTGCTCAGCACAAATTTCATACACTTATGTGTATCTGAGTTGCAGTGTTTGGGTTGTTCTTTGTCCCCAAATGCCTTTAGCACCAACTTTTTATGCTTAGCACCAACACCCTACGCCAAGCACCAACATCCTGCACTTAGCGCAAACACTCTGAGCTCAAGCCCAACTTCCTAAGCTCGAGCCGTTTTCACAACATTTGTCATTTTCACTCAACTACCTTTTTGTTTCTTTTATATAGACCATGAAATTGAATTAAATCTTACGAAAATTTATTATTTTGTAAATTGGAAGTGACTATAGTTTTCTAAAGGCTAATATTTTATTTAATTCATGCACTTAAAGGTTTAAAACAAGTAAATCTAACATTTATTAAAATATAAAACAAATACTCATCATATATTCAATTGATTTTAAAATTTTTAAATGTCATGAAATTATTATTGATATTTTCTAATAGTTATGAAAGTATAAATTTATGTGTGACTGAATGGTATGTTGATAAGTAAGATGAACCATACATCATATGAAAATGTAATCGAGACATAGTATTTTTAAGAAAAGAAATATTGTTTCTAGATGGTTAGGATGTGCATTGATTAAAAATTTGTCTAGAATGAGGTATGCTAACTCCACTAGTATATTAGAATTATAAAGATGAAGATTATTAGGTGGTGAGTCGAAGGAAACTACAACATTTTTGCCTTTAGGCAATGGTAAAATATACCACACATATAAAAGTGTTACCTAAACATAATAGAGGCCACAATTTTAGAGATGTGGCTTTAAGACTATAAGAAGCCACAAATTTTAAAACGTTGATACTTTAAGCCACAGGTTTAAAAACATTGATACTTTAAGCCACAAGTATAAAATTGTTGATACTTTAAGCCATGGTTATCTACGTGTGACCTTATGATGGGTTAAAAAAACCCGAATTAAATTATATCCAATTTTGCGGGAATCATTTTCTTTTTCCCTCTCTCGTGAAAAACACATTGAATACCTCTCACTCTCTGTACACCGTGTCTCCCTTTCACTTGCATTTTTTCCCTGTTTTTCCTCACTGCCTTTCCTCCCTATCTCGCGTTCCTCGTGTTCTTCCTCACTTCTCACATGGACAACACTGAACATTGTCTTTTTGAACAACATTGTACGTTCTTTTTCTGAACAATACTGAACATTCTCTTTATGGACTTAGGTTTGGAAAGTCTATCCCTCACCTGTCTCGCTCCTTCATCTATGTAATTTAGGGTTTTTCGTTAGGTTTTTTTCCTGTGCTAGGACATTTTCTCCTTAGGAGCCAAATGGATTTGGAGTGTTTGGAGTTTCAAAGGTTGTTATGGTTTTTAAGGTTTTGCATTGATAATGGGATTGCAACTATAGGGTATTTGAAATTCCTTGGTCTGATATGTATGTGTTCAGGTTTGTGTTCTGACCTGTCCTGACACCGATTAATTATGAAGTTGTAAAAACTAGAAACATCCTATGCCCTTATGTGCTTTTCTTTCTTCTTGCCTCCATAATGAAACAAATTCCCCCAACCTATGATCTGACTCACTCTTTTTCTTGATGTATAATAATGAGTAAACAACAAAAAGTTTGAATTTTAAAAGCAAAATGTCCTGACTAGACTGTGATATTTGTGGAGATAAAGTCATGCCATGGTCAATTATGTGTGATACTTGCTCATTTGGATGCATCATGGCCATTTGTTGGTAGATATCTTTGTCTACAAAGTTAATCATTGAGGGAAAGTTCTATGCCTTATAATTTGTAGCCTAAAGATAATAGTAGTTTGGACTATCACATAACATAGTAAAATAGTAAAAAAAAGGATACGACAAGGACACTTTATGTTTTCTACACAATTTTAGTATTAAAGAAAGACGATTGACATTGGATTAATTAGGTAAATTGACTTGTGCACTCATATAATCATAGTTACAACACATAATGGTTCATAATTTTTTCACGATGACTACGATTAGTCACTATAAATAAGATAAGAGTATTATAATAGTCAAGAAAATATAACATAACGTTTGAAGCATCACACCTTTAAGATTTTGAGTTTACATCTTACTTTGTCATCCCACACTCTACTTCTTTGAACTAAGGACAAACTTTTGTTCCATTTCTATTTCAAAGTCTCAAACGTAACTATACGTAACGTTTTTTTAGTTCTTTATATTAAAATCTCCCTTATTAACCAGTAGGTAAAACCAGACGACTTCTTTGTTTTAAGTGAACATATTCAACTATATTTATGGTTGTCGATTTGCTGTCAAATTAAAATGATTTTAGCATACACTAGTGCAAAATGTATAAACAAGTGTGGTTTATTTAGTGCGGCTTTGCGCTCAAACGCTTTCGTAAAAAATACGGTGGCATTTTTGTAATTAAGTTCATTTACAAGTGTGACTATTTGTATAGCCGTCCTCGTAAATCAAGCGTTTGGATTTACAAGGGCGGCTATTTGTACAACCGCCCTTGTAAATCAAAACGCTTTGATTTATGAGGACGGTTGTACAAATAGCCGCCCTTATAAATCCAAACGCTTGATTTACGAATGCGGCTTTAAAAATAGTCGCCTTCTTAAAACCTTTTTAACCCTAATTCAGAAACGCGCCACTTACGTTGTGATACTCTCCTTTCTCTCGCGCTTCGTTTCTCTTATGTGATTCCTCTTTTCTTCCTCTCTTCTTTGCATTGCCTTCATGCCATCAGTAAGCATTATCTTCCTCTCTTCTTCTTATGTTTTGTCTTATACCATTGCTAAGGTCATGCTTGGGAAGGTTTTTGTTTGCGCTATTTGTTGTGCCTTCCTCGTCGTTGTTGCCGTCTTGCTCTGTCATATATTTGCATTTCATTGGAGAATTTTTATTTGCGTTTTTTGGACTTTCATTGCGATGAAATACGAAGATGTATAATATGCACCAAGAGATCAAAAGAAATGCTAAAATAATGACCATGTTCTTTTTCAAAAAATATCAAAATTGAGAACTT
>Ga0123341_1003037_pt1 | contig 14194 bp, 22 predicted proteins | sample Turbeapinknodule_FD_89959 | JGI IMG/M metagenome (GOLD analysis project Ga0123341, IMG submission 89959) | Root nodule microbial communities of legume samples collected from Mexico - Turtle bean Mexico pink nodule | ecosystem: Host-associated > Plants > Roots > Nodule | place: Mexico: Nepantla... | reverse complement strand
TCCTTTATTTAATAACCACACCTCCTAAAACTATACAAGAGTATTTCAAAGCTTGGCCTTGCCCCTCATGGGATGGACTTGGGCTCTTTAGGCTTTGGCCTTCTTGGGCTTGGGCTTGGGCTTGGGCTTTGGGCTTGGGCCTCATCTTTATTTATGTCTTCTTTTAATTTTGAGAAGACTAGAAGGAAGAACTTAAAATGTGAGGGTGGATGTCCTCTTCCTCCATTAATAAAAGTCTCCTTTATTTGATTCTCATAAAAAAGGGGTACCATATGTGTTAATTTTGTTTTGCAGAAAAACAACAGGAAAAACCAGTGGTACTTGGACAGTGGATGCTCAAAGCACATGACTGGTGATTTGGCTCAGTTCACAAGTTTGAAACTTAAAGCTGAAGGGCGTGCCACATATGGAGATAATAACCGGAGAAGGATTCTTGGAAGAGGGAATGTTGGAACTGGAAATTCAACCACAATAGAAAATGTTCTATATTTGGAAGGACTAAAGCACAACTTGTTGAGTATTAGCCAATTATGTGGCAAGGGCTACAAGGTTAACTTTGAAGCCAACAAATGTATAATTTCATAATTTCATATGAAACCTCTGGTAAGGTGTTGTTCACAGGTAAAAGGGTAAATAATATCTATCTCTTAGATATCATGAACAATTACTTTGAAAATGAATGTCTCTAATCAAAAAGTGATGAGTCTTGGCTATGGCACAGGAGGTTAACTCATATCCACACAAATCATTTGAATAAATTGAAATCTAAGGATCTTGTTTCTGGTTTACCAAATATAAAATTTCAAGATAACATATTGTGTGATGCTTGTGTAAAGGGTAAACAAACAAGAACTTCTTTTAAAACAAAAGATATGATTTCTACAAATAAGACTTTGGATATTGTGCATATGGATTTGTTTGGACCTTCTAGAACTACTAGTTTAGCTGGAAATTTCTATGCCTTGGTAATTGTTGATGATTTCTCAAGATATACCTGGACTCTCTTTCTTGCTTCTAAAAATGATGCATGCAAAGCTTTTAAGAAACTGGCTAAGGTTCTGCAGAATGAAAGTGATAATAACATAAAACTTATTCACAGTGATCATGGGGGAGAGTTTCAAAATGCAAAGTTTGATAGGTTTTGTGAAAAACATGGGATAATACATAACTATTTAACCCGTAGAACTCCCCAACAGAATGGTGTAGTTGAAAGGAAAAGTAGACCACTTCAGGAGTTAGCTAGGACCATGTTAAATGAATCCAACCTACCTTAATATTTCTGGGCAGATGCAGTATACACTGCCACTTATGTGTTTAACAGAACATTGATTAGACCCATTTTTAAGAAAACTCCCTATGAACTCTATAGAGGTAAAAAGCCTAGTATTAGTCATCTTAGGGTCTTTGGTTGCAAATGCTTTATTCCAAATAATGGCAAAGATAATCTGGGAAAATTTGATCCTAAATCTGATGAAGGAATACATATTGGCTATGCTATAAATGGACATACTTACAGGGTGTATAACAAAAGATTGCTTACTGTGGAAGAATCTATGCATGTGGTGTTTAATGAATCTGATTCTTATCTGCCTAAATTTATTCAGGATGAACCTGGTGTAGATTATTTAAGAACCATTCTTCAAAAGAATCAATCTATTAATCTTGATGCAACTGATACATGTGTTGTCAAAGAACTTGTTGTGAATACAAAATTGCCTAAAGAGTGGAAAAATCCCAAGCATCTCACACTTGACAATGGATTTTGTTTCACAAGTAGAGCCTAAAAATCTGGAGGAAGCTCTGTAGGATAGAAATTGGATAGCAGCTATGTAGGAAAAGCTAAATTAGTTTGAATACAATGAAGTTTGGTCTCTAGTTCCAAGAACATCTGAGATGAACATCATAGGAACTAAATGGGTGTACAGAAATAAGATGAATGAACATGGGCTATCACCAGGAACATGGCAAGGCTGGTTTATAAGGGCTACAACCAAGAAGAGGGAATAGATTATGATGAGACTTATGCACCAGTGGCACGACTAGAAGCTGTCAGACTCCTCTTAGCATTTTCCAGTATAAAAGGATTCAAGTTATTCCAAATACATGTAAATAGTGCATTCTTAAATGGATATATTAATGAAGAAGTGTTTGTTTCTGAGCCTCTAGGATTTGAAGACTACAAACATCTAGAGCACGTGTTCAAGCTTAAGAAGGCACTTTATTGACTTAAGCAGGCACCTAGGCAATGGTATGAAAGGCTAAATGAATTTTTGTTATCTCAAGGTTATGATCGAGGCACCTCTGATAGAACCTTGTTCATAAAGAAGAAAAGAGAAGACATTATACTTGTGCAAGTTTATGTGGATGACATCATTTTTGGATCCACAAATGAAGAGATGTGTGAAGCAATTGTAGAAGTAATGAAAAGCGAATTCGAGATGTCCATGTTGGGGGAAATGAATTACTTTCTTGGCTTGCAAGTTAAACAACTCAAGGATGGAATCTTCATAAATCAAGCAAAGTACTGCAAGGAATTGCTTAGGAAGTTTGAGATGGACAAATGCAAAGCAATCAACACTTCAATCTCAACAAGCTGTCAATTGGATCAGGATCATGCAGGAAAATCAGTGGATCAATCAAAATACAGGGGGTTAATTGGTTATTTATTATACTTAACTGCTAGCAAGCCTGATATTATGTTTGTTGTATGTTTATGTGTCAGATATCAATCAGATCCAAAGGAATCACACTACAATGCAGCAAAAGAATCCTGAAATACTTGCAAGGAACCAAAGGTGTTGGGCTATGGTATCCAAACAGTGTTTCCTTGAATTTAACTGGTTTTTCAGATTCAGACTTTGTAGGTTGCAAGATTGACAGAAAAAACACGAGTGGAACTTGCCACATGCTTGGATCAAGTCTAATTTCTTGGCATTGCAAGAAACAAGCCTGTGTTGCTCTTTCTACAACAGAGGTTGAATACATAGTAGCTGGAAGTTGTTATGCTCAAACTCTATGACTAAGGCAACAACTAAGTGACTTTGGAATTCTCTTAAACAAAATACCTATTCACTATGATAACACTAGTGCCATAAATCTGTCTAAGAATCCTGTTATGCATTCCAGGACTAAACATATTGAAATTAGACATCATTTTCTAAGAGAACATATAGCTAATGGAACATGTGATATCAAATTCATTGGTACTGAATTACAATTGGCTAAGTTCTTTACTAAACCCCTTGCTAAATATAGATTTTACTTTATGCTAAATGAATTGGGAATTATTAGCATAAATTGTTCACTGCAGTAAAGATTTACATTTGTTGTTTCCTACTTTAATGTGTTGATTTTCCTGTTTCAGAATCATAGTTATGACTAGGAAGGAGAAATAATTATTTCTCTCTCTTTGACTATTAATTGCTTTTATGGTTATTGACCAACAGGTTTATGACATTGTTGTGTGGAAATCCTAACTGATTTGATACATTGATTATGCAACAGATTTGACTTGATAATTGAAACATGTTTTCAATATATTCTTACATCACCCAAAATTGCACTCTTCTTTACTACAGAGAATCAAATTTGTACTATACCTGTTTCCATGATTCTGTTTTCAAACCCATAAATCCTGAAACCTAATCTGTTCTTCTATATAAAGCTGGTTTTAAAACAATTATTTCTCACATTTTCCTTATTTTCTACAAGTTGTCCAGGTTTACATTTTTTACTCTATTAGCTTCCATCATATAAACCCTGCACTAACATTCTTTCTAGCTGGTATTATCTCTTGTTGAATATGTTTAGAAATGGCATCTTCTTCACACAGAAGGAAGAAATCCCGAGAGCAACCTAACACCAGCCAAAGAATTCTGGAAAATTGGTTTGCTGGAGATTCTGAAGCTATGACAAAATTCATACATGAGACAAGCAAGAAGCAAATCAATGTACCCAAAGTGCTGGAATTTTCATGGCTGAAGAGTGAAAATCTGATAGAAACTAGAGCCTTCCTCAAGCATCAAAGGCTGAAACACTTTCTGGAAATGACTGGAAATGTCTATCCAGACCTAGTGAAGGTTTTTTATAGTAACCTTACTCAAGATGGCAAGAATCTTATTTCCTATGTAAAAGGAGTGAAGCTGAAAATCACCAAAGAAGTGTGGAGCAATATTGCTGGAATTAAGTATTCAGGACTAAAAGTGAGCAAAGAGAATACTGTTGGGAATTAAGAGTTCAACAAGATGCAATTTTATTGAAGCTGTGTGAGGAATCCTACTGAACCAGTGGTTAAATTTCATGCAGGTAATTTGAATCTGATTCCAAGACTTTTAGCTCACATCATTGCATGGCAAATCACTCCTAAAGGTAGCAATAGTGTTGTTCTTCATGAGGAAGATTTGATATTGTTTTACTGTATAATGAATCAAATCAAGGTAAATTGGATGAGTACTATGGTGGAACATATGCTCAAATCAAAAGGCTCCCTAATTATCGCTTTCCATGTGCAATATTTGTATACAAACTAATTGATTATTTTGAAGTGGATACTACAAATGAAAGAAATGACACTATCAAAGCAGCAAGTGAGATAGATAATTCTACTCTCATCAAGATGGGTTTTCAAAAGGAAGAAAACACATGGGTGTTTCGAAGAATTGCTACTCCAAGGATGGAACATAGAGCTTCCAATCTAAACAATGCAGAGGAAGATGATGTTGGAGCGCCTATGGAAGATGATGTTGTGCAGGCTGCAGAGGGATCATGCTATGAGATGCATCACTCATCATAACATAGGGTAGAATAACCACCTCAACCATCTATGCATCACAGGGAGCAATCACCCGTTCATTCATTCATGAATGAAGATGTTGCTGCCACAAATTACAATGCCCTAGTTGCATATCAAGCACCTGAGTATAGAGGTGAACCTTTATCAATGTTTGAAAGACAAGTTCTTCACCGACTTGATACACTCACAGATGATCAGAAGGCCTATTTTGAAATTATTCAAGCTAGGTTTCAACACCTAGATTATCGAATTGAAGGAGTCCATGAGTAGTTAGTAGAACTCTACTACAAGCACAAGTGATCCTTCTCCAAATCCTTCAATTTATATGTCCTGTAGAACAATTTGTTTTAAATTTCCTGCAATGTTTAAGTTTTAAATTCTAGACTGTAATACCACCTTATGGTGTTTTTATTTTTAAACTGTCATGTATGGTTATTGTGTGTTTCCTTCTTTATCTGTGCCGCAATTTTGTTTGATGAATCCAAAGGGGGAGAAGAATAGCTCATGCTGATTTCTTTTGCAAGTGTATGCAGACTTTAGTTGCAGGAAGGTACAAATCTTCAAATTTGTTATGATTCACTACTTGGATTTTTCTATGTATATTCTGGATTTTTAGTGCAAGTAACATTCTTTGGTTATAACCTTCCTTCAAAGCAATGCTTAGCAATGGGGATTTGTCTCTATCAAACAGCGTGAGATTGTTGAAGATGGATGAAGCTTCTTCTCAGCAAGCCTTAGTGTGTATGTTTGATGTAGAAAATTGTATTGTTTGCTTTGAAGTTAGTAATGTTGTTATTAGTGGTTATAGTAGGTTAGAGTGTGTTTAAGGTTGCCTATTGCTTAGTGACCTACTTCATATCCTTAACCAAGGTGGTAAGGTCAAGCACAAAATTTTTTTCAAAACTCTTTTATCAACTACCTTAAGTTTTCTCAAAATCAAAGTTACTGCACAAAATAAATCTGTTGATCTGTAAAACAATAGATTTATTTTTGAACTGGTTAATGTTTTTCAAAATTCTGTTAGGGCACCAAACAGTTTGTTGCATCCCGTTATTTCTGTTAAGATGAGCTGGAAGTGGTTTTAAAATCATCCTGTGTATTTCAGAAAAAGAATCCATTTATTTTTACTTCAACCTGTTCTTTCAACTTTTCAACTATTTTTTGAAAAATTGTTATGAATTGGTTTCTATATAAAGAGAGGTACATCTCACATGAAAATACACCGAGTGATCACGTTTTTTAACACAAATCAAATAGTTTTCATTGAGAGACAAAAGCTTTGAATGTTTACTTGAAAGGTTCTCTTAAAGAATCGAAGTGTGCTTGTTCATTGTGTGCTTTGGTCAAGGGTTGAGGTTATGTCATTGTTGAATTGCATAAAAGTGTTGTTGTTATAGGGTTCTTGCATCTTCTTTACATGTGCTTTCTTTCCTTATTCTTTCTTTCTTGTGTAAAGGTGGTTGTATAAACACTTCTTGATAGGGTTTCTTGGAGTGTTCTTGCTGCTGAAATAGAGTTTTTCAGCATTGTGTATGCCTTGTTCTTGAAGGGTTCAAGAACCACAAGGTTTTCTAATTGGTTTTGTATTGATTAGTGGATTCCACTTTGGTGTAAGGTGAGACTGGACGTAACTCTTGATGAGTGAACCAGTATAAATTGTGTGTTCATCTTTCTTCTCAATCCCTACACTCGATTTCTGCATAATTTGATAATCTGCCAGAAAATAAATTTGTTGAATCAAAATTAAATTTGTTCTTTCTGGGCTTGTTCATACTGTTCTTCAAAGATCCTGAATAAGTTCTTGGTTGTTTGCAAATATTTGAATCTGTGTGTTGGCTGTTTAAAGAGAGTAATAATTCTTTAAACTAAATTTGTAATGGACCAGAGCATGTAGAGCTCAGGTGGTCGGACATCAGTGCCTGTGTTAGACAAGTCAGCTCGTTCGTTGAGTCAAGACTGACAGGCCACACGAGTGGGCCCCACGTATGTATTGACTCTCATTCATATATTTAATATAATCATTTGCATATAAGTCCTAGTTGGTCAGCAAAGAGTGTAATTGGGCATAGGGGTGCATTTAGTGCATTCGGGTCAAGTACAAGTAAAACATTCTCCACCCCACGTATGTATAGACTATTTTGTTAAGATTTTATGCACTCCAAGGAGATAAGATTTTGTGCAGTTGTCGCGCTAAGATTGTGCGCATTGTAATAGACTCGAGATAAGGTTCTCATGAGAGAAGGTTGTTACAAGAGGTAACCTAGAGGTAGTCTATAAAAGGGACTTGAGATCCCAGGTGAAGGGAGGTTGTTTCTAAGAATGAAACTACTTACATACTTCTTGTTTCTATAAGCCCTGTACTGACTTGATCGTTGGAGTGCAATCAACAGGTAAGGCCCCCTCTGTCTCAACGGAGTTGCGTTCCAACATCCAAAGGGAAGCACAAAATCCACTAGAGATAGACGGAGCCACAACTTGTCTCTGAAGACAACCGGCGACCAGGTCAACCGGCCAGAACATTTGGTGCCCACCGTGGGACCCGATAAAACCGGGTCTCATCTACAGTTGTGATTCAAGCTATTTGGCAATATGAGGAATAGAAGACAAGGTCCATCTGAACAGGAGGGAGGTGAAAACATCACCATACACCAACTCATGGAAACTATCAACACTCTCCAAGAGACAGTGGTATCATCCAAGGCTGACAAAGAGAGGCTTTTAGCTGAGATTCAAGTTGAGCAGGCCCTCAGACAATACCAATTTAGGGTCGAACTGGACGCGTCGTGTACAAGCAATGAAGAGTTACGCAGGGCCAATGAGGAATTGCGTAGAGATCTACAGTGTTTGGGGGAGCGCGCCACAGGAGAGCGAATCCTGCCTATCCCAGTTAGGGCTCGCCCCATGCCGTTTTCACAGGATATCATGGATGTCGTTAAACCAACAAATTTCATGACGTCTAAAATTACTTTTACAGGTTTTGGATGGCCATATAACCTCCTTCGATCAATTCTCTACATTGTTCAGGGAATAATTCATAGTTAACCGAGCTCCACCCCCGTCCCTTTCGACCTCTTCAGGGTGAAGCAGCACCAGGGATAGCCCTTGAAGGATTTCCTGAACCGTTTTGGAGCGTTCGTAGTGAAGTTCCACACTAAGGATGAGGCTTTGATTGTCCATGCCTTTGGGCGGGGGATTCTGTCAGGGTCGTTCTGTGATTCTTTGATAAGGAATCGGGCAAAGGCGTTTGGTGAGATTCGATGACAAACTATTGCCCACATCGACATGGAGGAAGTAGTGACGGTGAAGCGTGGGAGCATTGGGCAAACCAAGCCCCGTGAGAGCAGTCGTACCAACCCATGAGAGTGCAGAAGTTTCAACGGAGAAGAGATCGCCAACTCGGCACACACCTTATGCGTTGAAAAAGCGCCATATTAGGTCAAAAGCAAAGGGCGACCTGCCTTTTCGACATAAGTTCAAAATGACCTACAAGGAGATGCTCGCCATACCAGGTATGACTGATAAGTTGAGGTTCCCCCCAAAGACTGATAGGAATTTGGGGCCAAGTAAGGATACCTGGTGCAAGTTCCATAAGGCCTTTGGGCACGATGTGGAGAATTGCATAGCCCTTGGATACCAGTTGGTAGGAATGGTGAGGGATGGCTTCCTGAAGGAGTATCTAGAGGGAGGTCGGGAAGGATTGAAGGACGAGACACCAGCGAAGGATCAGGGGCACGAGGTGCCTGTCCATTGCGAGGTCAACACAATCTCTGGAGGATTTTCAGGGGGAGGATGCATTGCCTCCCAACGAAAGAAATATGCGAGAGAAGTGAGGGCAGTAGAGGCGAGAGAGCCCGACCTTTACTTCACTAACGCTGACCTGAGGGATGTGGTCCCACACGATAATGATTCAGTGGTGATCTCGGTAGTCACATTAGGAAGAAGGGTGCATCGAGTCCTCATCGACCAAGGGAGCTCAGTCGACGTGATGTTCTGGTCAACGATCAACAAGTTACAATTGTCGCCAGACCAGCTGAGACCGTACAACGGATATTTGTTTGGTTTCGCTGGAGACCAGGTAGAGGTGAGGGGGCATGTGGAGCTGAGGACGACATTCTCATATGGCACCTCATCTTGCACTATTAATAGCAGGTACTTAGTTGTTAATGCATTTTCAGCTTACAACATCCTTCTAGGCAGGCCTGCCCTGAACAGGTTAGGCGCAGTGGCCTCGACTAGGCACATGAAGATGAAATTGCCCTCCTTCAGGGGAGGGATAATCGTTATCAAGTCTAACCAAAAGGCAACAAAGAAATGCTATGAGAATATCTTAAAAACTAAAAGAGGAGTATGCGTGGTCATCGCCCAGTCTTAAGAAATTGAAGAAGCCACCCGTGTAGAGATTGCCAAAGAGAGGCGACATGAGCCTGCGGGTGAGGTTCAAGAAAGAGAGATCGAAGGAAAGAAGTTTAAGCTTGGCAAGTCTCTAAGCCAAAAGGTGCAGAACCAGATCGTCAAAGTCATAGCACGACATCTAAACGCCTTCGCATGGTCTGCTTCAGATATGTCCGGCATCGACCCTGACTTTCTGTGTCATCGACTTACGATAGATCCCAAGGTCAGACCTGTGATACAAAGACGAAGAAAATTCAAACGAAACTCAGAAGTTGCTAAGCGCTGGCCACATAAGGGAAATCCAATACCCTGAGTGGTTAGCGAACGTGGTGTTGGTCAAGAAGGCCAACGGGAGGTGGAGAAAGTGCGTTGATTTCACAGATTTGAACAAGGCTTGCCCTAAGAATTCATATTCGCTGCCCAACATCGACGCCTTGGTGGATAGCGCATCAGGCTGCCGACTTCTCAACTTTTTGGACGCCTTCTAGGGGTATAACCAAATCCGTAAAACCCGAGATGAGAGCAAGACTACGTTCATGACAGACCTCTCGAGTTATTGCTATAAGGTGATGCCCTTTGGGCTTAAGAACGTCGGTGCAACCTATCAGAGACTGATGGATAGAATTCTCGCCCCCATGATCAGGCAAAATGTGCAAGCGTATGTGGACAACATGGTCGTCACCTCAAAGGAGACAGATAAGCACGTTGCTGATTTGGAAGAGCTATTCACAACAATAGTTAAATGTAACTTGAAACTGAATCCCAAAAAGTGCGTGTTCAGGGTGGAAACAGGGAAATTCTTGGGGTTTCTCCACACCAAGCGGGGAATAGAAGCAAACCCCGAGAAGTGCGCAGAAATCATTACTATGAGGAGCCCTACCAATGTAAAGGAGGTACAGTAGTTAACTGGGCGAATAGTCGCTCTGTCCTGATTTTTATTAGTTGGAGGAGATCGGGGGCATCCTTACTTTTAGTGCTTGAAGAGGAACAATCGTTTTGTATGGACTAGCGAGTGCGAAGAGGCGTTCCTCAAACTGAAGGAGTACTGGGCTAGTTTGCCTGTTCTTTGCAAGCCGCTACCAGGAACTCCCCTTCGTCTCTACTTCGCAGTTACAGATCGAGCAATCAGCTCGATCATAGTACAGGAGCAAGATCACGCCCAGAGGCCCGTGTATTTTGTTAGTAAGGTATTGTAGGGGCCCGAGGTATGCTATCAGGCCATTGAGAAGGCGGCCTTAGCAGTTGTATTCGCGGCTCAGAGGCTCCACCACTACATCCAAAGCTTCACAGTGATCATGATGATCGACCTGCCAATCCGTAAGGTCCTACAGAAGGCCGACATGGCAGGTCGGATGGTGTGCTAAGAGTTTGGTGTGAAGTATGAGCCCAGGGCACCTATTCAAGGTCAGGACTATGTTGATTTTGTAGTAGAGCTCTCCTCGGCAACCACACAGCTAGACAGAGGAGATTTCCTGTGGGTCCTCTTCGTGGATGGGTTCTCTAACAAGCAAGGTAGTGGAGCTGGTATCATCCTGGAAGGACCAAATGGATTGCTAATCGAGCAGGACCTGAGGTTCGCTTTCAAAGCCAGTAATAACCAAGCTGAGTACGAAGCATTAGTGGCGGGAATGTTACTGGACAAAAAGATGGGCGCTTGAAGTCTATTGGTAAGAAGTGACTTGCTACTGGTGATTGGACAAGTCACAGGCGAGTACCAGGTCAAGGATCCTCAGATGGCCTTGTATTTAAAGTATGTTATACTTCTGAAGGAGAATTTTTCTGTGTTCGAGCTAGTGCATGTCCCCAAAGAACAGAATGCTCGAGCAGACCTGCTGGCCAAACTCGCTAGCTCAGGCAAGGGAGGTCGCCAGAGGTCAGTCATCCAAGAGACCCTAAAGGTGCCCAGGACCACTGCAGGTTGTGCGGGAGAAGTCCAACAGGTGAGTATCTTGGAGGGCAGAGGAAGAGGGCACCGATCGTTGACCCAAGAAACGCTGAAGGTGCCCAAGGTCAGTGTCTATGGCTTGTCATAGGAGGAATCATCAAACATTTGCCTAATCGACGTGGGTGAAACCTGGATGACACCCTATAGGCGTTACCTTGCTGCTGGCCTACTCCCGGCGGAGCCAACAGAGGCCAAAATCATTAAGAAGAATGCAGACAAATATACCTCGGTAGATGGAAACCTATTCAGGCATGGCTACAATCATCCTATCTTGACCTGCGTAAGTGGAGAGCAGATACCCCAGATACTACTCTAAAGCACATCAACAACTTCAAGCAATTCCAACCTTCCATCAAACGCTAGGATTTGGATTCTTCAAAGCTTGAACATACTTGATTCAACAATCTCCCCCTATTTGATGAAGACAACTCCCTGGTTGCTTGTGTTGGACTTGATTGAATCTGAAGCAGTTCCGGCAAAACAAAGGTATATATACAATCTAGTGTATCTTACAGCAGGTTAGTTTTTCACATTTACAAAGCAATATCAGACAAACAATCGATTGTTTGCATGAATCAATCGGTTGTTTCTGTCACAGAAGCAAAAACAGTTTTGATTTCAGAGTTCCTAGCAGTTTAAAATTAATTTTTCAGAGAAAGACACAGAAGAACCAATCAATTCTCCCCCTATTTGTCTTCTCAAATAGACTATAACAGTTATAAAACAGTTTAGGAAAGATTTTGAGAGTCAAGAATGCCTAACTCATTTCTCAAAAAGAAGAACATTTCTTTTGGTAGTGGATTTGTGAAAATATCAGCCAGTTGCAGTTTTGTCTCAATGAAATTCATTTCACAATCTCCATTGTTTACATGATCCCTTATGAAATGATGGCGAATCTCAATGTGCTTAGTTCTTGAGTGCTAAATTTGATTTTTGGTAAGATTTATGGCACTTGTGTTGTCACACATCAAAGGAACCTTGCTAATCTTCAATAAAAAATCTGTAAGTTGTTGTTTAAGCCAGAGAATTTGTGCACAACAGCTTCCAACAACAATGAATTCAGCCTCTGCAGTAGAGAGAGCCACACAACCTTGCTTCTTACTATGCCATGAAATGAGACTTGAACCAAGAAGGTGGCAAGTACCACTTGTGCTTTTTCTGTCCAGCTTACACCCTGCAAAATCAGAATCTGAATAGCCAATTAAATGTATAGGAGAGTGAGAAGGATACCATAGACCAACATTTGTTGTTCATTTGAGATATTCCAGAATCCTCTTTGCAGCTCTGAAGTGGGATTCCTTTGGATTTGCTTGATATCTTGCACAAAGACATACTGCAAACATTATATCCGGTCTACTTGCTGTGAGGTAGAGCAATGAGCCAATCAAACCTCTATATTTTGTTTGATCTACCCCTTTTCCAGCAGAATCTGCATCCATATAACAACTTGATAGCATAAGTGTGCTTGCTTCCTTGCAACTTTCCATTTCAAACTTCTTTAGAATTTCTTTGCAATACTTTTATTGGCATAGAAAGATTTCATCCTTTGTTTGTTTGACTTGCAATCCAAGAAAGAAAGAAAGTTCTCCCATAATAGACATTTCAAACTCACCTTTCATAGTTGTCACAAATTCTTCACACAAACTATCTTGTGTAGCACCAAAGATGATGTCATCAACATAGATTTCCACAAGGATAATCTCAGAATTTGACTTCTTGATGAAGAGAGTCTTGTCAATCATTCCTCTTTCATAACCATGTGACAAAAGGAAGTTGCTAAGCCTCTCATACCACTGCCTTGGAGCTTGTTTAAGCCCATACAATGCCTTTTTCAGCTTAAATACATGATTAGGGTGTTGATGATCTTCAAAGCCCGGTGGTTGATCCACATAAACTTCCTCATTAATGTAGCCATTGATAAAAGCACTCTTTACATCCATTTGAAATAGTTTAAATCCACTCATACATGCAAAAGCCAGCAGCAACCTCACAGCCTCCAATCTTGCAACAGGAGCAAAGGTTTCCCCATAGTTAATCCCTTCCTCTTGATTGTAGCCTTTGGCAACTAGCCTTGCCTTGTTCCTTGTGATCATTCCATCCTCATCCAGTTTGTTCCTGAACACTCATTTTGATCCAATGATGTTCATCTCATTTGTTTAAGGGACAAGAAACCATACCTCATTCCTAGCAAACTAATTCAGCTCTTCATGCATAGCTTTAACCCACTTTTCATCCTTGAGTGCTTCTTCAATTGACTTTGGTTCAATTTGAGAGACAAAAGCAGTGTGCCTGCAGAAGTTTGAGATAGAGCTACGTGTAGAAACACCCTCCTTTATCTGCCCAATGATGCTCTCCACTGACAGATCTCTAGGGATCCACCATTCTTTGGGTAACTCACTCTATAGTAGAACTTCAATCGGTTGTTTCGATCATTCAACCGGTTGTTTTTTTGCACAGTAGTCCAACTTCTCCAAATTGATGTTTTGTTCATCCTCTTCAGCGTTGTTCTTTGAGACTTGAATGCTTTTGCGATCAACTTCATCAAAGACCACGTGAACTGACTCTTCTACACTCATTAGCCTCTTGTTGTAGATCATATATGCATGACTATTTAGGGAATAGCCAATAAAGATTCCATGATCAGCTTTTTCATCAAATTTCCCTAGGTTTTTGTAACTGCCAAAAACTCGAGCACCTTCGTGCGTCTCTTCGAACGGTGGATCGCGAGCCTTCGAACTTGCTCCTCTTCCCGTGATGATTTCCTGCAACAAATGGCGCGTTCGCGGCCGTTTGCACTCCGACGCTCAAGTCAGGAAACGGGGCAGGAAACATCGTGCACCTCCGTATCAGAACAGGGCAACAACCGTGCTCTAGAAGTGCGTAACTGAATTCTCTCCTATTCTCTATCAAGTTCACAAGTGCGTGCAGTTTGCCAAATGACTGAGTATCTGGAAAACGTACCTTATGATGTTTCTCTTGTTCCTTATATACCTTTGCCCGCGTTTCTGCCACGTGGCTTCTCTGACTTAAGCTTACTAACGAGCGCACCTCACGACGCTGCATTC
>Ga0123341_1003035_pt1 | contig 14200 bp, 13 predicted proteins | sample Turbeapinknodule_FD_89959 | JGI IMG/M metagenome (GOLD analysis project Ga0123341, IMG submission 89959) | Root nodule microbial communities of legume samples collected from Mexico - Turtle bean Mexico pink nodule | ecosystem: Host-associated > Plants > Roots > Nodule | place: Mexico: Nepantla... | reverse complement strand
AAAATACCTAATTCCAAAACATTAAACATAAACATAAACATTAATTCAAAAACATTAAACATAAACATTATTGACATTCTTCCATTTCAATAACATTGGATGCCGCCTTAGAAGAACTTTCATGCACTTTTTCAAACATAAACCTAATTATGTTGCCCTGCTACTGCTAAGTGCAATTTTATTTTTCTTGCGGGTTAGCAGGCCAGCCCGCCCCGCGCGGGCCGCGGGCTCATGCAGGTTAACGGGTTGAAAAGGTCAGCCCGCCCCGCGTTTTTTACCAGCGGGCCGCGGGCCGGCCCGCCCCACTTTGTCATCCCTACATTTTATCCAATGTAATGAATAGTCAATATTTCTAAAGATTTTTACTAACATTTTTACATATTAATAGAGATATTTATAAAGCTAATATTTGGCATACTCTCATATTCCACATACATAACTCTCATATTTGGCTATGCAATCCTTATATCCAACATGTTACATATAATCTTTCTTGAACAACGTTATTTCTAGTTTTCCACAAAGATATCCTAATATTGAAAATCATTAAAAAAGATAGGAAAAACATGGAGAAGAAGTTATACATCTCAGTTGAAACAATGATGTTCTGAGACATACCTTCAGTTATAATCCTAAATAGAGATCCACGGTTATCACTTGAGTAAGAGTTGGAGTTGGAGATTAACTGCATCAAGAAATCTATATAACGCAAATAAGCAAAATATTTTAAATCTCCAATTATTACTAGAAGAAAAGAAACTAATAAAAACTAAATAACTACATATGTTTTATTCACACTTGGTGATGGGTCAGGATGTGAAGTTGAACAAGTAGATCTATCAAATAAAAATAATTAATATTATCATAACATTACCAAATCAGAATCAACACATTTTGTATCAAATCAATGAGAGAATCACCCTAAACAAAAATTATCAGCATTTTAATACGGGAATCAAACACAAATTAATCATAAAAAACGAGACAACAATAGTCACCTACTAAAAAAAACACTCAAATGTAAAAAATAAAAACAAAGTGAGAATGAAAACAAGAACAGATTGAAGTTGAACATGAGAGAATGAAAAAATCTTACCTCCGTTTGAGCGAGGAACAAGACAGTGAAACGCACATAGAAATAGCAATGACAATGACAATCACACACAGCAGTAGCTGTAAGATCGAGCGAACAAGCAAGATGGAGACAGAGCACGTAGAAGAGAGTGAAACGTGAGGAAGAGGAAAGACACTATGAGAGTGAGGAAGAGGAATGGCACTGACAGAGTGAGGAAGAGGAACGTGAGAGATTGATATTGAGAGTGAATCAGCGAGAATGACATAGAAAAAATAAGATTAAGATTGACAAAGGAAAACAAGTGTGAGAGAGTTGAAATTGAGAAAATAATTTTTATGAATTACAGTTATGTATAATATTTAAAAATTTGATTAAGTTAATTTTTTTTTAAATAATACTAGTTTAAATTTACTAATTATAATATTTATTTATAAAATGTTACTATTTATTTAGTCTATAGTGATATTTATATAAAAATTGTTACTATAGTAATTAAAATCTATGTTTATTTTATTAATAGTGATATTTATGTAAAAAAAATGTTACTATAGTAATTAAAATTGATATATTGTAACATTTTAAATAAATGTAACTATAGATAGAAAATGTTGCAGTGAATGTTGATCTAAATAAGGCTTATATAATCATTTAGTTATTTAGTTATTATTTATTGAAAATGTTTATTCCTGTTAAGAAAATAGATGTCACGTCTTTCATTAGATCTAAGAACGGATAAAAGACATACGAGGATAAGCCCTAGTTCTAATCTTCTCAGTTTTAGAAGAAAAATAAAACTAAGATTAACTTATATATGAGATGATTTTTCGTATTAATATTTTCAATAGCTATTGTTAAATAAGTTAGTTTTAATGTGTGGATAAATTTATTTTTTCTTTAACTTTTTTATCCAAAGGTATCCTAAACTTAAGCATAACTCAAGAAGAAAGAACACTTCAATTACAGACTGAGTGTGTAACTAATCACGGTATGATTCACAATTATTTATATATGGAATCATTGATTTCATCTGTATCTGTCTAATACGACATTAATTATGTTATAATGTATGATCCAAATCGCTTTTCTACATTACATTGCCCATATAATGTAAAAATTCATCACAAATTTAACTGTTACTCTGACGAAAGACTCATAAATTAGTTGGTTGGTGGCATGCTCAGATCTAAATATGCACAGACTGGTTTTGTTTGCCAAATTCTATAACTATGAATTTTCTCACTGACTTCGTATGGTGACACTGGACAGAATTGGTACTGAAACATGCGCACGAATGATTATTCAGTGATTTAAAAAAAAATACATGTTTATTTCATAGATATTATTAGCCTCAATATCTATGAATAATTGAATTTGGTGATGAATTTATAATTCCTCACGGGGCAGGGTATGCGTAAAAATTAGCAGATAAAATATAAAGCATGATAATTTTAAAATATTTACAGCCACAAATGAAAAATTGTCCAATGTTCACCTCCACTCCACTCCCCTCTCCTGTCTCCTACCACAACCTCAACAAACCAAAGTAATTCAAATCACAAACACTACTGGATCCAATATCCTAACTTTTTTTCACCCAAAAAATGGGGTATCAGAGAAAAGAATTACAATCAAGAGAAGTTAAAATTAAAAAAATAAAAATAAAAGACTTCTTTATCACTTTTCCTTTCCAAAGTAAAATTGGCATTTCTAAAGTGGTCATCTACCCTCATTTTTTTCATTGTTTAAATGCAATGACCCGTCCCTCATCAAAGTCAGGCTCAGACTCGCAAACCTCTCTCGCGAGTACTGCCTTGATGCTTTTCTCCAATCTGTCCCAGCCTTCATCATTGTGGCAAATTCATCGTAACTTATCCTTCCATCCTGCAATTTCATCACCAAAACATCAATGGGAGGTTCCAAATAAAGCACTTTAATTATAACATTTTTTTATTAAGATCACAGTCTAAATAAAGCACCATGTAGGTGAAGTCAATAGGGTCGACCTTTTAATTATAACCAGACAAAAATCAACCAAAAAGAAATTTTATCTACTAAGTGAAAATGGACTGACCTTGTCTGTGTCTACATCATGCATAATTGCATTGGTAACTTCTTCACTGTTTGTTTCAACCTCATCAGATAACGCGTTACGCAGTTCTTCAATCTCAATATACCCACTTTGGTTTTCATCAAAAAATTGGAAGGCTTTACGAAGATGCTCATCATTTCCCATCTTTCTCAGATGAACAGAGATAGCTACAAACTCTCCATAATCTAGGTGTCCATCCTTGTCTACATCACCCTGTAAAAACAGTCCCATATGTTAGGAGTGAACAAGACAACCTTCTGAGGGCATGTATTTTATAATATGATTTAACAGACACTAAACAACGATGTAGCACTTTTAATTACGAAGTCTCTTTCTAGGAGGAAAGGATATGGCACTTGGGAAGAATTAAGAATGCCTGCTTGTGGCTGAATTATTCTAAAGCATACCATGTTAAAGAATCAATAACCTATTGATGTTTGCAATTTAGTTTGGCATATTAAAAGGAAAATACGCAAAAAAAGACCTCGATCTTATAAAAAGTAGGTACTTTTTTAAATATCAGTTCTGGAGAAAAGGTTCCAGATATGGGGCGATATAGTAAAAATTAGTACTCACAGCTTCCATAAGAATTTGGACATCTGAATCAGGAACTTGATGGCCTAATTTATGCAACCCTACTCGTAGTTCATCAATGTTAATTTTGCCTCTGTTATTTGTATCCATAAGCTTGAACCCCTCTTTTAGCCCAGCAGCTTCTTCTACTGTCAAATGCTCTGCGATCACCTGTTAGCGAAAAATATCACCCATTAAGAGAAAAATGAGTAATCCTGAATTAGAAAGGTCATATAGATTAACGATTCAGGGATGATTGCCAAAGAAGTATTGAAATATTGGTGAGAACATTACCCTTAAAGCCCTTTTCTTAAGCTTGTTCATTACAGAAAATTGCTTGAGCCTTGCTCTAACAGTTTCGCCTAAAGAAACATTAGGAGCTTTCTTTGCATTTTGTAACCACGGATGATCTGCACTTAGTGAACAAGAAATGTTATAATCCTCGTATTACAATTTTGTAAAATTTAAAGGGAAAAAAATAACCCATTATGCTGAGCAGAAAATTTTATGAACAGTGTACACTTTTCTTCATCTTTCAAGAATTTATATAAATTGCATGTTACCTATCACTTCCTGTGCAGTTAGCCGCCGCCTTGGATCAGGATCTAGCATCTTCCTCACAAGGTCTTTCGCATTATCAGAAACTTTAGGCCATGGGTCCCTTTTGAAATCAACAATAGATCGTATGATTGCTTGTGCAACTCCTTGCTCAGTTTCTTCATTTTACAAAAAGAGGAAGAGAGACAAAATTTAGAAAGTCAAACTAATCAGATACAGAAGGCAACAAATTATAACGAAAAGAAATAGCACCGAAGTGAAGGGGGAAATGAATGAACAATTAAGTTTCTTAAATCCTCTCTCTTCTAATGTCAAACATAAAAATAAAATACAGAGAAGATTATAAAACGTAAAAAAGACACTATATACAAATGAACCATCCTTATTCACACCAGAACAGAGAAAGTTGCCCATGAATTCCTGGGAATAATACCCCTTCCATCAATGCAATTAACCATCTATGCATCTCATTCATACTTGCATGAAAAATCATGCAAATGAATCAATAATAATGTTTAACATCCACTTATTTTTCTTCCACCAATTTCTCTTTATTATAAAAGTATGAAGATAGCATAGTACACGATAAGCATTGGTTGCATGAACTTCTTAGTAACTTAAAAGTGGAAAATTTAATAACTCAGTCTCTGAAAAACCGAGACAAAGCTAACCTGCCCAAAATGGTGGAACACCACAAAGTAAGATGTATAGAATTACTCCAGCACTCCAGATATCTACTTCTGGCCCATAATTCCGCTTCAATACCTCAGGAGCCATGTAATATGGACTTCCAACTATCTCATTAAATCTTTCCCCTGGCAAAAAATGGCAAAGTTTCAGCGCACGATAGATCAATAAACGCAACATTGCAGCAATACAAAGAAAATAAATCAATATTATTAAGCAATTCATGCACCAACTAAAAGCATTACCTGGTTTAAAGAACACTGACAACCCAAAATCTATAGTCTTCAGAGCTGCAGTTTCCTTCTTATTTGCAAATAAAAAGTTTTCCGGCTTAAGATCCCGATGCATCACACCATGCTTGTGGCACATCTGAAACATAACATCAAACAAACCTCCACATAAGCACAAAAAGAAGAGTAAAGGCTCCCCACAGCACACAAACTGAAAAACAACAATGCACAACGAAACAAATTACTTCAACTGCCAGGTTCCCGATTCCTAGCTCATAACACAACCATTTATTGGCAAAAAAAGCAACCACCCAACCTTCACAAAATAGCTCACAAACCCAAACACGACAAAGCACTCCCCATTTATGAAATTCCATCTTAAATTTTTGGTAAAAAAACTCTAGTATCCTCTGAGAGATAATCTTGCTCCATTTCTTTTCCAACACCACGCATATCTTCCAGAACAATTACAAGCAACAAAGTTCGTGTTCTAAGTAGTAAATCCAGAACTCGAATTCAAAACCCCAACTTAACCAGGAAAATTCCAACTTGTTTTCTATCATAACCATATCAATTTCCACGTAAATCGAACACTCCCTCGGTTGTAGCTTAGCCAGTATCAAACTCAATCTCGACACCCGCTAAACCCAAAGCCATTCCAACTTTTTTTTTACCAGGGCCAGATTTCAATTCTCCGTTTCACATGACAAAACACAAACCCAAACCTACCGACAAAAAGTCAAAATTGAGAGTAAAAAAAACAGATCAAGGCAGCAGATCGAACCTGAACGACTTCGACGATAGTTTTGGTGACGGCAGCGGCGGCGCGTTCGGTGTAGTGGCCACGCGCGACGATGCGATCAAAGAGTTCTCCGCCTTCGCAAAGCTCCATAACGAGATGAACGGCATTGTCGTCCTCGTAGGTGTCCTTTAAGGTGACGATGTTGGGATGCTGCGGCAAGTGGCGCATGATCTCAACCTCTCTCCTGACATCCTCGATGTCGATGGCGGTCCTCAGCTTCTTCTTGGAAATGGACTTGCAGGCAAGTTCCTCGCCGCTCTCCTTGTCCGTGCAGAGGTACGTGACGCCGAACTCGCCCCGGCCCAGCTCGCGGCCCAGCTCGTAACGGGCCTCGATCTCACGGCCTGTGGGAGACTTCAAAACGGTGAGCTTGGAGCCGTTGGCGTTGGCAGTGTTGTTAAACCCGTAATCGATAGCGAAGGGGTTCTCCTTTTTCCCCTTTTTTCCCTTCTTGTTCTCCGTTTCCTGCGTGGACGGCTTCGCGCAGCAGATACCCATCTTCAGGGGCCACGAGGTTCCTCAGATCTGAGGACCAAACCTTCTTCCCAAACAAGAAATCAAATGGAGGCTTAGGAAAAGGAGAATTAACAAAAAAGATTAAAAAACGTGGTTGAGTGAAATGGAATTAGGTTGAGAGAGAGAGAGAAGGTAGGAGGGTGATTTATGAAAAGGGTTTTGCGAATTTGATGAATGAAGAAATGAAGAAGGCGATGATGGTGATGAATTTAGCGCGTGTTTGGCAGCATCATAGGAGGAAAGGGGATGGAACTTAACTTGGAGAGGGTCAAACTTCTTTCGCAGAGACTTCGTCTCCCTTTTCATTTTCTTTATTATTCTTTTTTTTTATTTTTTTATTTTATTTTCTATGTCTCTCTCTCCCTCTACTTGGGGGAAGGTGACTCCAGTTTATTTATTTTTATTTTTTATTTTTATTTTTTATTTTTATTGGAGGAGTGAGTCATAATTATGAGTGAGAGTTGCCTTGACTGCCCTCCTCAATCTGGTGAAATAACGAGAGTGCCACTGGGTGCACAAGTGTAAAGCTTCATCCAATCACTCACTCTTACCTAAAAAGTTTAAATTTATTTATTTTCTTCGAACAAAATAAAACACGCTTAACCTGTTATATCCTGCCACCTGTGCCGGTCATTCAATTCTGGCGGAGCATAAACATGACTCCTTTCAATGCTGCCGCCATATCCACTCACTTCTCTATGTCAATTTCTTTAATATATTTATATAATTTATTTAGGTTTATCAAAATTACTTTGCTTTTTTTAAAACATTTTAAAGTCAGACTTCTGAATAGATTCTTATTCAGTCCGTTTTTACTTAAATCATCCAACTCTCATAAAATTTTAAGTATAATTAGAAAGTCAAATAATTGTCAAATAATAAAATAAAAGAGACGTTTTAAATAAGAATAATTTTAAAAATAGAAATAATATATATATATACAACACTTGAGAATACCTCTTTTCATAAATAATTATGATCTTTATATTGAGATTAAAAATAATATATTACCCATATCAAAATTGAATAAAATTTAAAATTATGTATAGAGAGACCGCGTGAGAGGATGTATATATGCACACTATTATTGTATATTTGTTTGTGTTAACTTATGTCGACAAACATTTTATAGATAAGTTTGTTTTTATTATTTTCACATTGTTCTAATATAAATAAACTTTTTACACGTATAATTTTAAAAATTTTATTTCCATTAATAACTAATGTAAAAAATTCATTTGTACATCAGCTCTAAATTGTAATCAATATAAATGTCTCATATTTTACATTATTGGTATTAAGAGTTAATATAAAACATGATATAACTTACATTAACACTTGTTAATCTAGAATGTAAATGTTGTGTTTTTTTACAATATGATGTTTTTGAAGCTTTCTACCAAATGAAGAATAGTAGCAAGAAACATGGTATCATATCTATAAAAATGTTCCTATATTTGAAAAAAAAAATGAAAATTGTTCAAATCTCAAACCTCAAACCTCAAACACAATAAATGATTCAAAACCTCAAACACGATAAATGAGAATTTAAAAGAATTGGGAATTACAAATCAAGATGCATAAACATTTAGATATATCGAAAACAAAAATTAGTGTGGGAATGATAAAAAGTGAATTGCCACTAAAATATGTACCCTGAGAATGGAATAGTTAATGATTAAGAAATCAACATTCTGATGAGTGAATCTGAAAGAGTAACAGAACAACCAGAGAGAAAAAGAAAGGTAATATGCAGAAAAGGAAAGAGAAATATTATTTCTATATCAATTGGCACATACAGACACAGGTAAAGGAAAAGGCATTCACTATGTAACAGGTGTAGTATGCTTTTCGTTAACAACCCCCCTTAAACTTAGGTGGGAAGGTTTATCAAACACCCTAAGTTTACATTTGAAAGAAAAAAAATATGAGCCAGAGATAGGCTTGGTTAAGACGTATGCAACTTGAAATTGAGACGGTAAGTGAATGAGAAGCAAACTCTTGGCAAGAACATGGTCCCTAACAAAGTGTAAGTCCAATTCAAAATGTTTAGAGCAAGAGTGCATGATGAGATTTGAGCAAGTTGAACAACACTCAGATTATCACAATACAGTCTTGGCATAGGAAGAGTGATCTGAAGCTCATGCAATAGAAATTGGATCCAAAGCATGTTAACAAGGTGATAAGTGTCAAATTTCAGTAATATTTCATATTAAAATATATACTTGTTAATATTAATTGCTAAAATAAGTATAAAATAACCCCTAATTTATGAATTTATATCTTTTTACATATTTTGTTATTTTTATTTGAATAAGAACGATTTATTCCCAAATTTTGTGTTAATTTCAGGATTTTAGGGGAGAATGGAGATGATTGGGCAAAAGGAAAATAATATAAGCTAAGAAGGGAAAGCTGGAAGGCCCCAGTACGCACAAGATCACAAAATCCCAACTGAGCATCTCGCTCAAGCGAGTCCTTTCTCGCTTGAGCGATAATGCTTCAGCAGCATTGCTCAATTTCGACGTTTTACTCGCTCAAGCAAGCTCAATCTCGCTTAGACGAGAATATACTTAAGCCCAAACAATTTAGGTTAAATAGGGGCCTTGAGGCACAATCCTAGTGTGCAAGATTGAGGGGGAAACACCATTGAGTGAATTGTAACCCAATTGGAAGAATATAACGTGTGAGAAACATTAGAGAAGGCAGTAATCAAGGAAAAACGTCTTGGATCTTCTTTTCTTGCTCTCCCTGCTTGTAATAGTCATCATGTGTGGCTAGTTCTACCCTTTTTTATTTGGAGTAATTTGTTCAAACTCTTGTGTATTGAGGTGATATCTAAACACAAAATTTTGTTCTTGATTGATGATTGGTATTATTGTTTTGTTTGTAATACTTGGTTTACCATGATCTAGAATCTTAGATTTGACTAGAAAAGTACTTCTAAGGTTCTCACATAAACGATAATGCTTAACATAGTTGAATGTTAGGAATAGATTTCAAATGTTAATTGTTATCAACATCTGGTCTTAAGGATAAGTTGTTTTTATAAATATGCGAGTAATCGATATTTAGGAAGCATCTTAATAATTTTTTATGCGAGAAATCGATATAAATGATTTTTATATGAGCATCAACATCAATCAAGGACACAATATTGTCATGCTAATCAAAATACAAAAGAGTGAGAAAGATGAAACTCAATCCCTATTTTTCCAATTGAAGCAACAAACTTTTTGACTTGTTTTCTTATTAATCATTATCGTCATAACAAATTCCAACAAACTTTTATTATTTTGTTTTATATTTAGTGAATATTTTACTTGATTATTCAATTGTTCCTTGTGGGTTCGATATTCGTCCTTAGGGACACATTATTACTTCTGACAACGCGGTGCACTTGCCATAAAAAGTCATCACAAGGGCATTCGTAACACTCCTATATTTCGTTTTTGTGTTGCTACGAGAAACAAATTTTTGCTTCTTTGAAACCCACGAAACTGGATTATGACCAATGAAGAAGTAGTAACCAATTGTAGATTCGCGATCATCCAAGTCGGTTGCCTAGTCTGAATCGCTGAAGTCAGTGATGGAGAACGTGGGAGAGGAACAAAGATGGAAACTATGAGAGGAGGTACCAGTTAGGTAACACGGAATATGTTTAACGGCTTTTTAGTGACTCAATTGAGGTTGGTGCATGTATTGACAAACCCGATTGACAACAAAGGATATTTCTGGACAAGTGATAGTAACATATTGTAGGGCACCAACAATAGAACGAAAAAAGGTTAGATCCTTAGCGGATGTGGAACCATCAACAGTAAGGCGAAGAGAGGAAATCATGGGTGTAGGTTGTGGCATAGCATAATGAATATATTTAAATTGTTGATAGCTGTCATTTTGCTGTCAAATTAATATGATTCTAGCGTAAACTTGTCTAACACTAGAGAGATGATAGTATAATTGTGGTCAGATGACCCCAAGTCATCTCTCAACAAATCCCATAGTGAAATTAGTATATTGGTGTTTAGAATCTATCTGCAAGCAATAAAAATTAGCAATAACAATAAAGATAAAAGAGGGTTGAGATAGTTGTGCTGAAAATAGAAAAGAGATTAAAACAGAAAATAAAAAGCAATTAATCCCCAAGTTCTTCCACCATTGATTTCTTCACATGTTCTCTAACGATTATTCCTTTTTCAATCCTCCAACAGAGCTAAACCAAATTAAACATGCACAATCTAATTCAATTGAAACTCACCAGCAAAACATGCGTCTACTGGTTTAATCAATACTCATTTTGTTCCATGTGTATACACCATGGGAATGTTTATCTGCTCTCTCTTGAATCATGTGCCCAAGAAATTAATTAGAACAATGCAAACCTAAGAAATCAAAATTTAAGACAAGGAAGACTCTCAATCATGCATTCAAGTACAACCTCTCACAAAAACCAATTTTCTAAGAGATTAGAATATTAAACAACTGCTATAGAGAATTAAAAATCAAAACTTTTATTGATCATAACCTCATAACTCAATGAGAAATTACAAAGGAATCAACCAAAAAGGTTTAGCCTTCCATGCGAAGGCAAAACAAAAGAATTACAAAGAAGAAAAGAAACAAAGAAAATTCTATGAAGCTTTCTCATTTCTCCTTGATGCTTATGTCCTTTTATAGGCTTTTTTGTTCTAAGGATCTTGGGAAAATATTGTAGTTTAGATTTTGTTAACAATTTCTAACTTTCCAGAATTCTTGTATTTTGCAAAAGATTTGCTTCCAATTTTTATTTTTTTTGAAATATTGTAGATTTTATTTTCTCTTTCTTCCCCTAAAAAATTGTTTTCTGTTTTGATTCAAGAAGAAACTTTGACTTTTGCATATTTGGCTCATTCACAAAGGTAGACACTTTATTTAGACCATTTACTCTAAAAACACAAAATTAACAAAAATAATAGTTAAGGCCAAATAAACCCAATTATATGAATATTAATTAAAACAATGGATTTATTTATTATTATAGTCCAATAATCTATAATTAAAGTTATTGAGTGTGAATAAATATATGCTCATCAACTGTGAAAGATGAACGGAAGCAACCAAGATTCTTCAGAGCAAAGTGAGAGTTAAGTTGGTGGATAAAATCCTGCACCAAGATAGAGGAACTACCAGTAACCAAGATATCATCAACATAAATAAGAATAAACAAAATTTAAGAACAAGTAAACTGTGTAAACAAAGAGGTATCACTCTTGGAAGAAAGAAAACCCATTTGGAGAAGAGTGGTTGAGTGTTTGGAACCATGATCGTGGAGCCTATTTGAGACCATAGATAGCTTTTTGTAAACAACAAAACTGAGATGAATTAGTGGAGAAAAACCCTGGAGGTTGTTGCATATACACAGGAAAATCCAACTCGCCATGAAGAAAAACATTATTGATATCTATCTGATGAATAGACCAGTGGGAAGACAGAGAAATCGTAAGAACAATGCAAATGGTAGCTTGTTTGAAAACAGGGCTGAAGGTGTTAGAAAAATCATGCCCTTCATGCTGATGGAAGCCTTTGGCAACAAGATGAGCTTTGTATTGTTGAAGAGAACCATCTGCGTTGAACTTCCGTTAGGAGACCCACTTGCCCCCAACAAGATTTGCATGAGAAGGTAGCGAAGTGAGTGTCCAGGGGTTGTTTTGTAGGAGAGCATCATAATCAGATTGCATGGCACGAAGCCAATGAGAGTTAGCCATAGCTTGTTTATAAGTAGATGGTTCAAAAAGATCATCAAAAACAAAAGTACTAAGAAGTTTAGGTTTGAAAATACCAGTTTTGGCACGAGTGAGCATGGGATAGGCGTTAGTAATTGGCACATGTGGAGGAGAGACAGTGGTAGTGGGAGATGAAACCAAAGGAAGAGATGACACCGAAAGGCATTATTGGTAACATAAGGAAAAGGCATTCACTACGTAACAGGCGTAGTATGCTTTCCATTAACAGAATCAAAGGTGGGGTGATAACGCCAACAACAATAAACACGAGCGAAAGAGAAAGAGAAGAATGACATCATTGTATGTGAGGTGAGAGGGCACTCGTGAAAATGTAGAAGGTGAGAATGCGAGGAAAGCAGTGGATGATGATGTTGCATGTGCGGGGAAGAAGAAGCAAAAGAAAATAATAAAAGATTATATATGACTTCATAAATAAGTTAAAAGAGATAGTTTCATTATATCATTTATCAATTACTATTAAAATTGATGTAATATGTGTGTGATGTTATATCAATTATACTTTAAATTGATGTAATATATTTGTTATAACACTAACTAATATATTTTTTTTTTCAATTATTACATTTTAGTTTTAAAAAAAACTTAAATTCACATATAGTTTTTTTTAAATGGGATATGTTTTGTTCTAAAATATGTAGTAATTTCATTTAGATCACTAAAAAAATGAACTTCTAATAACTTAGGTTAGAGTGAGAAGTCAAAGAAAAGAAATGATGGTGATTTTGCATATAGGAGAAGAAGAGAGAGAAAAATATATTATTGAACTTGAAGAGTAGAGTCAAGTTTTAGTTAAGTTGTTTTGATGATGATGTTTGAAGAAGATGATGTTGAAGTTGTATAGTTTGTTATAGTTTTCATTGTATGTTTTTGTAAGTCTTGCACATTAAGTATTCACAAGAATTTCAGTTTAGCACACAACATAATCTTAACCTCAATCATAAAACTTGTTTTTGAAAGGTTGAAATACGTTGAAAAAGGTTTTAAATTTGTTTTAATCAATTAAGATTTTATATAATCAATTAATTTGTTCTTTATATGTTTTAGAATAGACTCAGCTTTGTTAATGGATTAAAACAAAAAGCAATCAAATAAGTTTTTAAATAGTCTAAAAGAATAATTGATTAAAACATTTAAATAATCGATTAAAATGTTTTTAAATTTTTTTATTAATACCGAACAAAAAAAAAAAAACTAACAGATAGTATAATTGACTAAAACGTGGAGCTTATTTATCTGAAAATCACTTTCTCCGGAGAATAATTGATTAAAAACTTAAAATAATTTATTAATGTATCAAAATAAATTTTAAACAGTTTTTCGATATAAATTTAATCTTGGATTCATTCTAAACAATATATCAAATTTTAAAAAGTATGAACTAAAAGTGTTTTAGAGATCAAATTGAGCTATTTTCATTTGCTCTAATAGTGCATCCAAGAATTTTCAAGAAAACCTTCAAATCTCTCTTAGTTTGACAAAGTTTTCTAAATGTTATGTACTTGCACTAAATCCTTCTTGTGATTGTTTCTTTTGTACATCTGATAATTTCTTTTTATCACTGTGTAGTTGGATTAATCCCCGATTGTGCGCTCTTGATAGTTTTTCAATAGTTCTTTTGGTATAATCAAATAGTCGGACATATCCTTCTTGATTATATTCAGGAGTTGATTTTCTTGTATTTCCTATTTTATATATGTTTCACATATGTCGAGTGCTTATAATAAAAAGTATAAAGATAATGTATTTTGGTTGTTCTAAAGTTAAATATCTAAGACTAGATGTATGATATTTTGTAAGTTAAATCAATATAAAATCTTTTACAATTTTTCTCAACGTCTTTCTCAATCTCTTACATTGTATTCTTGTTGTATTCTTTTTTTTTTT
>Ga0123341_1003034_pt1 | contig 14201 bp, 4 predicted proteins | sample Turbeapinknodule_FD_89959 | JGI IMG/M metagenome (GOLD analysis project Ga0123341, IMG submission 89959) | Root nodule microbial communities of legume samples collected from Mexico - Turtle bean Mexico pink nodule | ecosystem: Host-associated > Plants > Roots > Nodule | place: Mexico: Nepantla... | reverse complement strand
CACTAAACTCTATTCAACAAAATAATAAATAATATGATATAATAAAATATAATATAATATAACATTTAGTATAGAACATCTTTATATAAAATTCACATATAATAAATAAATATAATTTGTTTGAATAAACTTGAAAATATCTCATTTTCATAAAGTAATGAAAATCTTAATGTGTCCTACCTGAACTGAAACTTCATTCATTTACTTGAACTAAAACTTCATTCATATTACTGGTTAATCTATCCTACCTGAACTGAAACACTTGATACAGTAACGTTTATTTCTTTCATCTCAAACACATTTAATAAGTCTAACACAAATCAAAGGAGATGACTAGATTGTTGCATCTTGTAGAAGTGAGGAGCAGCATCCAGTAAGCACGAGGGGTCTATAGTTATTACATTACGCATGTATTGTCGATCAGTTGATACAAGAGAATAGTAAATAACCCATTTTGGATTTACTCTGCAAAAAGAACAAAATGTGTTTAGATATTGATTCCATCAAAGTCTTTCATTACTCCCGAAAAAGGAAAATAATATATATAAAAATCACAAGTTGTAGTAGAGACTATTGGATTTAGGTTTAAATATTTCACAACTTTTACAGTCTTATAAAACCTGCACATACATAACGTTCATTCAGTTTGTACGGACCTGAATAGCACTGACGACGGGTGAATATAAACCTCCTGTGATCCTCTTAACGTCTTATACATCCCATCATGACTATATGCCTTACATAAACATAAAATTTAAGGAAATTTAAATTATTTGTTTTACAACAATTAGTGGCAAAAATTAGCAATATATAAGAAGAAATGAATGAAAAAATAATGCATTTTATTGTGTCAAGAAGTATCTCACCTCTAGATGACACGCATTTGCAAAAAATCCGGCAGTGACAGCTTTTCTCACTAACTGTAAGAGTATATGTAACAGTATAATTAAATAATCTCTTCTGGAGTCATCTCATGACATGGACTTATGTGCTTATGAAAAGTTGTTTTTAGCTCATTTCAACAGCTCTCCATGATAGCTTATGAAAACAACTTACGGCTTCTTAGAAAACAGTTAACCTTATTTTTCTTTTAATTATTAAAACAACTTGTACATAAGCAATTGTTTGACAAGACATTGATTTAATAGGATGGAAAACCATAGAATGAAACGGGATCAATAAAATAATGATTACACTAGAGCAGAGTTTTCATTAAATTTCACTATTTGACAATAAATCAGGAGAATATTGAAGCCAGTTTTTTCAAAAAATAATCAAAACCATAAGTATAAAAGAAGAAAAAAACCAACCTCCATATCACTCTCACATGATTTTAAGACTAATCCTATCCTCTTTGCAATTCTTTTGAGTTGCTCTCTAACTTCAAGAACCTTTCTCTGTGCAATTTAAGCAGGCATGACCACATCAATATTGGAAAGGAGTGGATGGACTATATTGAAATGCCTATATTGTGAAAAATTCCTAAACATACACACCATGGCCTGATAGTTAACAAAGTTCTTGTGACACCACTGTGAAGATTTACCAGATTGATGAAACCCCTTGTATACATTAAGGAACGTTACATGGTCACCCTGCAATTGTACCAATTATCAAAAGAGATAAAATATATGAATAAAAGATATACCTCATCCATCATATTGTTACAGGAAAACAATCATATTACACACTGAATGAGGAGTTTAACGAAGAATTATAAGGAAGTTTAGCACATAATAACGTAGAGGAAGAGTGCGGAAAAACTTATGTTAAATTACCTCGGCAGCAGCAAATCTCAATTTTGCTTCATCCGATTCCTTTTGTATCCCTCTCCCTGAGATCCAGATGGACTATATACACAGATATTTGAAATTAAGGTCAACTGCTCTATACATTAATGTTTAACTATACTTTTGAGATGATATACTAATTGATTACAAAAAAATAGCAATGACTAGAGCAAAAAGATTTACTTGGACGGAAAGAACAGCCGCAATGGTGATTATCTCCTCTGAACACCCAAGTTGACTGGAAGCTATTATCATTTTTGAGACCATCGGATCCTAGCAAGGATTACATTCCATTAAGCACATCTACTGTTAACCCAGCTACCCCCAACCCCAAGATAATATTTGGACCAACGACATGATAGCATAAGGTTATCCAATCTTGTCAGCTCAAACAATAGATTAAAATATAGGAAATGATTACCTTATTATATCCTATTTTTTTATCCTGATCACCAAACAAATCTAAGTGTCCAGTGTACTTAAACTAACACTGGGACCATGGTGATAAAACGAGTCTTTATAATTCTATAAATAGAGATGAAGCATTTAACAAAATAATCAAACATGATTTTTTCGTATGAGAAACTTACAAGTGGAATCTCAGCAACTTGAAATCCAGTTGGTGAAGTCAGCTTAGCATCATCATCCAATACACCAAGTGAGTAGAGAACTTCAAGAGCACGGATCATTGCTTCAGCAGATGGAGATGCTGGCCAGTCAAAGCCCAAGATATTATCAATCCCCAAGGCCTTTAACTGGAAATCGTCAGAAAAAGTATAAAGTAATTAATTTTAGAATCAATCATTAACTTCATCTAGAACAAACTATTCCAAGAAGCATTATTCTGGTAACAACTTTCCAATGGAATTATATCAGTAATATCAGAAAAGGAAGAGATGATAACTGGACAATCCATTTCACTAAACATTATACTACTATGCTTTTCTTGTGGATAAAATGCAGAAATTTTATTAGAGAAATGTGATGCACAACCAAAAGGCAGAGGCTAAAAATGTAACGAAGTAATTCAATCTCTTCCATATTCGAAGAGGAATCCCCCTTAAAACTAGCCATTGGCTCATCCCAAAAATATGTAGGGGAGATGTGATATGCAAGTTTGTGGTACTAAAACAAGGAATTATGTTCATGCCCTCCTTCATCTGTATGCGGCTTTGGCATATAGGATTTTTAACATAAAGTTAAAAATACCAGACAATAAAAAGTGTTGGTAAGTGAATACTAGGCAGGGAAAAAATAAAGGTGCATCAAATTCTTTGCAAGAGTTGATAAAATAAATTGCCAAAATTGCTAAAGTTTCTAATGCAACTTTATCTTTCCCTCTCTTTGATTAATCTTGATTATAATTTTAATTAAAATACCAATATACAGAGCAAATACACTTAAGATAATTATTAATTAAATTCAAACAAATTGAAGATAAATCAAAGTAGCAGTGATGCAACTGTCACTAGTCATCCTCCTATGGATCAGAAAAATATGATCCCGACAAAAAAAGTTCCCATGCCTGGAAAAAACAAAAATAACACATAATGGTGGCATCACCATAAAAAAATAAAACACACTAAAAATACTTGTTTCTGTGAAATTAATCCATAACAACTACTAACCTGGATTACGCAGGAGACCATATTTGATCTCTGTATCTCTGGAATTCCCTCATTAGGCATGTGGTTAAGAAAATACTCTTCCGTATACAGCCTGGTTTGCAGTCATGTGCACAGTGAATGGTTGTCACAATTAACATCATTACAAAATACAAATTACACAATTTGAGATGTTGGCACGGTAAACAGGACATAAAACATAATAGAATAAATCATATAACAAAATGCATCAATAAAACACAATGACCACTATTACACCATGAAATTGAAGAAGACTAACTCCACCAACAGAATACTTAATACGGGCGGTGTGCGTAAAGAGACAGGAAGGGTATGGAAACAGAGTGGACAAGATGTACTCCAAACAAAATAAAAAAATAAAGGAAAAAAAGAATGTATCAGGGCTACTGGATATCTTTGCATATCAGAATTGAAAAGCCCAGTAAAACAGTCATCAGCAGAGGGCCCATAGAGAAACTCTAATCAGAGAAAATGGAGGGGCAAACATGGCTCTTCAAAATCAATGCATTCTGCTTAAATCAAATCAAATAAACAAACTAAAACAGTAAAACTGAAAACTTTTCTGTTTTACAGAAATTGCCATGAAATTTTGCCTTTTTCTTTAAATGAAGTAAAAGAGGAGCATACTTGTTCTCAGTGGCATAATTAAATTTATATAAAAATGTTTAAAAAGGTGAATATTGTAAAGCATGTTGTCATTACATAGATCAACAGATGTTTATAGATAAACAGGGTCACCTTCCCTGAGCTAATCATAAGAAAAAATCCATAACATGAAACAAAATTATTCTATAGGTAAATAGTTTTGGTTCTTTGTAAGATAACCACATACAAAAGTCAATCTCTTATCTCAGAATCGACAGGTGACTAGGATAATAAATCATATTTTGTAAGTAAAACATTTTCATTAAACAGCTGAAACAACACCTGTAACACTTTCCTGGTCGAACTCGCCCAGCCCTGCCAGTTCTTTGTCTAGCAGAAGCCCTAGATATAGGTGCCACAACCAGATTTTCAATATCAGAAATCTGTTACAAAGAATGAAAGAGAATTGCACTTGAAGACATCCAAGAAATCTGAGTAAGGAAGAAAAATAGATTGGAAAAGGGAAAGGTTCTAAAAATAAAATTACTGGGATGCCAACTAAAATCAACCAAAATTTAGTGGATAAAATTCAAATAAACTGAAATAATGAAGAAAATACATAATTAACGTTAATTTAGAATTCATAGAGTACCATAACTAGGAAACTGCCAACCCAATAAAGTTAAATAAGACAATAAGTGACATAAACATTGATGAAGTTTCTCTAACATTTTAAGAACATACAAGGGTAGAAACGATGATATGCAGGGGAACAATGTTAGCTAAAAACTGGAGAGCAAAAAAGAAACTTGAATAGAAGTAAAAAGATAGACCAAAAGTTACATCTATAAACCGAACAGGAAATAATCATTACAGGGCTCATTACTACATTTCTTTAATAGAAACAACCAAATGAAAATACCGGATTGTAGAACCGCTGTTTAGAAAACCCACTGTCAACAACATAGACGATTCCCTGCATGATTAGAAAAATAAGAATTAAATTAATAAGGAGGACTCATCCCTAACCCATAGACATAGGCAAACTTATAGTAAATGGGATGTTACCTCTAATGTGAGTGATGTTTCTGCTATATTAGTAGAAATTACTACTTTCCTCTTTCCACGAGGAGATGGAGAAAACACTAACTCCTGAGAGAATGTAAAACAAATATTACCACATTAAAATTAAAATAAATATACAAAAAAAATTACAATAAATCACACCGATGTATTTCTAACCTGATCAGCACGTGGAAGTCCTGAATACAGAGGCAAAACAATCAATCCTGGAACAAAGAAAAATTCCATGCATTAGATGTATGTATCTCAATGAAGATGAAAAATATGAAATTATTTTCTTATTATCTATGAAAAAAAAAAGATACATACTTTGTTGGTGATGTTTAAAAAAAAGTGTTGTTTAGTAGTTAAAGACAACAAAAGTTAGCAGTCCAAAAATAATAACTATTCAGAGTGTGTACCTGAAGAGTGTTTTCCAGTAGTTTGTACTTCGTCAGTGAGTAGCTGAACAGCTGCATCAATATCATCTTGGCCAGTAAGGAATACTAGAACGTCTCCTACAGGCTCCTGAGGAAAAATAAGTATTAGAAATGTGATTTGATAGGAAAATATCTTACCAAATATTCCTCATTATTAAGTATTCATGTTGTTCCTTATTATTATATCTCTACTTCATCATAAATAAGAGTACATGTTGGGTATACAGATCCCACAATTACAAGCAATCTTCTCTATATGATATCGGATTTCTAGTTCTCTTTCCCTTCCTTTTATTTTTACTTTTTGCTGCATAACTCTCCAGACCCTAGAGTCAAGGGTAGCCATTGAAGACCCTATAGTTGTCTAGTAGAAAGACTTAGTTACCTCATTTTCACTAGACTGAACATCACATTTGCAGTTAGTATGGTTAATCAATTCCTAAAGGATCTACGTCATAATCATTGGAAAACTGCCATATGTATCCCTAACATACCTAAAATATGCACCAGGTCTCAAATTAATGTACAAGGACAAAGGCAATTTCAAAATAGTCTGATACTCTCTGACGCTGATTAGGCAAAATCACCATCAGATAGGAAGTCCACTTTTAGATATTGTGTTCTCAATCTCATTGGAGGAAACATGGTCTCTTGGAGGAGCAAGAAGCAAAAAAAGTTTATAGATCCAAGGTACTAAACTCACGTGGCAATCAAGCTACTATTCAAATGTGTAAAATTCAGTCTTCCACTAGCGAACCCAAAACTTATAGATTGACAGTCACTTTGTTAGACAGAAAGTAGTCTGGGGAGAAATCATCACTCACTTTGTTAACTCCAGCGATCAATGTGGGCATGTTCACTAAATCCCCTAAGGGTTCCTCGTGTTGTTAGCATATGTAACAAGCTGGCCTAAATGACATATATGTTCCAACTTGAGAGAGGTGTTAGAGATATAATTTAATTACATTAATTAGGAAGATATGATATAATTTGACAAGGAAATGTCTTAACAAATATTTGCCATTATTAGGTACTGATTTCATTCCTTATTACTATATCTCTTCTTCATTATAAATAATAGTACCCATGTGTGTACAAATCAAACAACTACAAGCAATTCTCTCTATAATAAAAAAGATCAAAACCACAATTTCAGTCCGTTCAGCTTTTTTAACTATGTAGATAAATATGATTTTCTGCTTACTTCAACAGCAGGAATGTGTAGAATTTATTTGTGTTGCTATTGGAGGACTCCAAAATTTCTATTATAGTTACTATGATATGTATCAAAATAAACACTCATATTTTAAAATTTATGCTCAAGTCTAATATAAGCACTGTGCAACAACACATGTAAAGTGATTAAAATGCCTCAAATATAGAATGCATTAGTTGAATTTATCCTATCCCATTATAAGATAAAGTACCCGCTGGTGGATCAAGAGTGTCGTTGAAACAGCAGCCTGAACATAGTCTTGGACAGGTTCCTCAGCATAATTAATCTGTACATTGAAGCCTCTACCCTGAAAATCATAAAGCATGATGTCTTTGTATATTGAAAACTTTAACCTGGGAACCACAAAGTCATAGTAATGCTCCACTTAATTAAAATATTTCCAAATTCTATTGTAATTCAGTTTCTGAAAGGTTGTTGCTTTGTCCAATTAATATTACATGGAAAAGACAAAATACACAAGGGTGATAGTACAAACATGCAGGAAAAATTAAATAATAATAACCATGGCAGTCAAAATCGCAGTTTGACATGTAAGATGGTAGGCAATCACAATATTCTCCCTTGTTTCTGTGTTTGCATCTACTGTAGATTGCAAAATTGCTAGTTTTCTGGTTGAAGATCACAACTAGCAGAAAATTGGCACTTCTCGCTACTGCATTTCTAGGTTAGTTTGATGGTCAGGATTGCGAACCAGTTTTGTAACCCTTAACATGCTGCACTTCTAAATCCAAAACTTAAGCCCAACTTTTTCATTCCTTACAACGACGTATAAAGAAAAGCAACTGAGCTATATATATGAAGCAGTGGAAAAGGCCAAGGAAACAATAATGAAGTCATTCAATAACAATGAAAGCAAATACAAGGATGCATTTACAATCACTGATAATATATGGACATGCCAATTTACTACTAAATGGTACCTCAACTGATAAGATTGCAGGTTCCACTTGTGGTCCATGATCCTTGTTTTCGGGCTCTCGGCGCTTTTTTCTGTTAATAGAACACATTGTTGAGTAAGTGACTGCTTTCTTGGGTGACAACCAATATCTGAATGCTCAGCACAAAAATTCACAAGACTTTCAATTTTAAACAACTTAATAATGTGGTACTATATACCAGATAATAATAGGTATAGTGAGTTGGCCATGATCCTAATGGTTGTAACTAAGTACAACAGGTCAGCTTGATAGTGAATCCAGGGGACTTTGTTAGGCATTCCTATATGGGTAATGGACAAAACGAGGGATTGCATAGGTTGTAAGTTATAGCACTCTTTTATATAGGGTTCATGGATGAAGTTAGGGCTGTAGGAATATAAGGGGAAGGGAATAAATGACGTAGGCAATCAATTGGGTAGTCTTGGGTGGCTCTTGCCAAAGGAAAGATAAATATTCTTCTGATACTTCTTTCTTTCTCAACATTTTCATGTTATAATTAGTGCTCTGGTGTCTGGATTTTACTATAATCCCTATTGTGAACTCCTTATGCTTACCAAACAAGAAAAGTAGGAACTATAATAACAATATTAATATTAGACAAGTGTCTAAACAATAATTACCAAATGCTATTATAGTACCAAGTATGGACAATTTTTACCCATTGTGTAAAGTAAAGAGAAACATACAAACTGGATTAAATATTGTATTGCAATGATTACATACATACCTACATAATTATATATATATTTTGTAGGTGCAGCAGAGAGGAAGAGCATTGAATGATGATAGTTTGAAGCTACTGGTAATGATCCAGCATCACAAGGTCATTTCTTTGAAAGAATATTTATCAGATGATAAAACAGTCAAAGCTATTTAGGTCTGTCTAACTGTTTTGTGTTGTTAGTTGTAAGTTGTAACAGTTGTATCAGTATTCTGTTTCTTCTCTTGGTGCATATAAACAGTAGTACTGTTCTCCATAGCAATGATACTATACAGATTCTTTGTTTTCCTCCCTTTCATTTGTGTCTCTCTGTTCCATGTGTTTATCTAACTAACAGTATTAGCATTATAAACAACTAAATGCCAACAAACACAGGTGTATCCGTGTATGGATAATTTGGACTCAAGTAAAGAAACCTTTTCTTTTTGCAGGTTTTTTACAATTAAGGTGAATCTTATAATCAGATTAGCTATTTTCCCAACAAAATCTCGTGACAATTTTTGAAGACAAGTTCTATGAATAAAGCTTCCAGAAAAATGTTGATGCATAAATAAAAGTCTGAACAATTGCAAATTAGCAAGAACAGAAGAAAACCTCATTTGGAAGAAGTCAGACATCGACTTTGCTTCAATGGTAGCAGATGAGATAATCAACCGCAACTCTGGTCGACGACGTTGAATCTAGAAAGGTAGAGAACAAAATTCATACAAATTAAGAGATTAATAAGATTTCAATATAATGAAACTATATTTAATCACCAAAAATAAAGAAGAGCATTTCATTCCTGTACATATGGATAACCCGTCCAATTAATACCTTTTTCAATAGTCCAAGCAGAATGTCAGTTGATATTGATCTTTCATGAGCCTCATCCACCATTATAACACTGCAACAAGTGATCACAAAGGTCAGGGTAAAAGGAGTTCAAAACAGGAAAATGAATTGGAATATCGCATCTCTTTCAATAGAAACAGCCATAAGTCTTTGCTACTTGTCACAGCCACAAAACATGTAAAAATCAGTATAAGGAACACCATTTATATAACCGTTTAATAAGAGTAATGTTTGCATGGACAACATTTAAAGTCTCAAAAGTCAATTACTTGTTTTGTATAAAAAGCTAGACTAGTCTACCCTGAAAAGTTCTGTGGCTTTCATTTTTTTTAATTAAACGAATACTAGTATGGGGAGGGTTACAATATCTGACAAATAAGAAAAAGGGGAAAACTCAAGAGCCCCCATAGATACACAAGGACCAGAAGAAAGGTTCCCTAAATCTGATGGCAACTTCACAAAGAAGGAAAAGAACATTATTAGTCTCTCTCGAAGTTTTAAAACAGAACATAAAGATAAGAATGCTACACTGCCATCATACAACCATAGTTTCCCTAGTCCATTTGTGTACTATTCCATCTTTAATGTCTTTTTCACCATTTGTGTACAGTGTACACATAACGTATCACTTTTAATATTATACATATATAGGTAACTTATGAGTGTAAACATTTGAAGTCCATTCCACCGAAGATGTTAAAAAAGAGGGATAACAAATACCTATATTTGGTCAAAAGAGGATCGTCCATCATCTCCCTTAGGAGCACTCCATCAGTTAAAAATTTTAGAACCGTTACATCCTGTGCTGCCACAAAACGAAAATAAACGTTGGAACCACTCCACTCGTCACTATCCAATCAACTCTCCTCTTCTATCGACATATTATATATACACACGTGTGTGTGAATGTGTGAGTAAAAGTAAGCATGACAACATAAAGATGCAAATAAACGATAATTGTAGAGAGATGCTCACCGGTTTGGTTACATCTTCAAACCTTATCGTGTAGCCAACTTCTTCGCCAAGCTTTACTCCCATCTCTTCGGCAACTCTGGAAGCAACAGCCTGTAAAACGCAAAAGAAATTAGATGACTGATGAGAGAGTTATGCGAACGATGCATTCAAGAATCATCAAGCGGTAATTATAAAGAAAGTGACCTGAACGGCAAGTCGTCTAGGTTGAGTACAAGCAATGAGTCTTCCACCGGCGGCCCAACCTGCTTCTTTCAGGTACTGAAATGCAGTGCAAATTGTGAGTCACGTGAATATGAATTGGAATTAGAATTAGAATTTGGAGGTAGATGACCTGAGGAATTTGAGTGGTTTTTCCGCTGCCGGTTTCGCCGACGATGATGGTGGTGGCGTGAGTCTCGACGAGGTAGAGAATGGCGGTGCGGTACTTAAACACAGGCAATCGCTGGCGTTGCTTCTCCATGCTGGCGTAGCCATGTCTTGAGGAAGAGGAATGGTGAGAACCAGACAAGAAGAGAACACCACCTTCTTCATCGTCGACTACGCGACCCTGTGGCCTCTCCGTCCCTGGTTTCCAGAACTGCGACATGTTCAATTCTTCACCACCCCACCACACGGCCAACCCACGGATCCTTCAAGAAAACGGCAAATTCTTCCTGCACTTGTAACCTGGGTACCATCACTTCTTTAAAATTTCAAAATTATCATTCATTGTGAAATTAAAAATCTGGAACTCAAAATACATTTCATACAAATAATTCTGAAATAGATTGTTGTATATTCTTAAAATAAATTCCTTAATAGAAATGAAAATTAAAATCTCATTTGCGAAAAAATAATTCTGAAATATAAAAAAAAAAATTGAATAAAAAAAATTACAAAATAAGATTGGAAACGTTTTGCAGAAAATAATTTATAAATTTATAAAAAAATCTGAAAATCTAAATTTGGGAAAGTTTGCAAAAAAAGAGGTTCCGAAGTATTTTTCATCTGCATCTTTTCTTTTATTTAAAGACATTTTTATTATTTAACTTGGGTACAAATTTAAATTTGATCGGGTGAAGAAAGTAATTGCCAAAAATAAAAGGCAATTGCTTTCTGCACCATATCATTGCACCCAATCACAGGAGAAATACCTAAAATATCTTTAAGATAATGGGGTACATATAAAATTACATTTCAGACCCCTTTTTTCGGAATACAATAATCTCTTCTGGATAATTTTTTTCGGAATGTATTATTTTCAGTTTCATATTTTTTTTCCAGAATAAAATTTTGATTTTTTTTTTCTGAATTTTTATATCCGAAACACAAAAACCTCTTCCGGATTTTTATTTCCGGAACGCATTATTTTCAATTTTAGATTTTTATTTCCGGAATAAAGGATATTTTCGGAATTTTGAAAATTAAGTTGGGTGCAGGTTCAAAAGTGTTGGGTGCAGGGAGCATTTGCCAAAAATAAAATCTTGTCTTGGATCATTTTACATCAGAGGGCTCAAATGCATTCGGCCCAAGCCCGGACTGAATGATGACTGAATCCTGGTATAAACTAACTTTTAAAGTATAAAATTAAAATTCAGATTTATTTATTATGTTTAATTTCGAACGATCATATTGTCGATTAAAAGTATTCATCATTTTCCTGATACAAATGTCTGAAAGTATTTTTTTTAATATATCTTGTGACAAATATTAATTATTTATTGTTTTTTTAAAACTAGAAAAACATTTTATTTCATCATAATTTATTGAGATTAAGTGTTTTTCCTCACAAGAAAAAGAAATATTGCATTCTTATTTTATTTTTACAGTGAAAACATTTTTGAACTAGGTCGTGACTATATGCATCCTCGTCTTCACAATGTTCATCATATGGAGCATAAGGTCAATCCAGATTTTGGTGGTCCATTGAAAATTCAGATCAGCACCATACTGTGGTTTGCCTTTTCTTCTTTATTTTATGGTCATAGTAAGTATAAATGTGCAAATAATGAAAAGTATATCACATTCCTTTTTGTTATATTGAAAGCCAAAACTGATTAGTAATTTAGTATAGGCCAATTTAGTTTGTCATTTCTGAGAGAAGCTGCCAATTTATTCAAATTTTGCACCAAGTGTTCTGAAAAGTATGGAAAACAATTTATAGAGGAAATTTAAAGTAGTTTAAATATGTAGGAATGCCTCAGCCATCCCTCAGTGAAGCTGCATACGTTTTACTTACAAAACATGGTAATTTTATACTAGATTCAGTGGCACAACTATAAAGGAAATGATATTATGAATGGAGAAGGAATGAGCAGAAGAGAAATATAGTGAATCGAACCTAACAGTGAAACAAATCTGGAAAGTTGAATCACGAAATCCTACTTACTAAGCAAACTGAACATTCAGAACATGCTTGTGGTGGTGTGGAATTTAATACGGAGGTGGTGGTGCTCGGATTATAGGCGGTTTATAGCGTGGGGCTAAATTCAGTCTGGGAGAAGGTGGAGGCTGTGGCAGAGTGCCTCTGATTTTGGTCACCAGCTTGTGAGGTGAGTCTAAAAGTGCCCTGTGAAACCCTTGAGAATTAGAAGCATAGCTTGGGAAACAAAAATGGGAAAGTAGCAATACATGCAGAAGCATGAACAACCACTTGGAATTGAAACTCATAATTGCTGTGTTTAGCAGTGATTTTTGCATTCTCATTTGTAGATAGTTTTCTGAAATTTCTTAGGAAGTTTCCCAGCATGACTTGTAACTTTGATGACCAAGACTCACTGTTGGAAACCAGTTTCCTACTCTTCTTTAATGCCTTCCAGCTATTTGTTTACAAGAAATTCATAATTTTTTATTAAGATCTTTTTTTTTTCTTTATTCATTACTGTTAGATATTATAAATATTGCACTTTGTAGTAATAAATAATTTTAAAAATCATTAATAATGAGCATAACCTCTTTGATCACCTCTTTACTGTCAGAATGCTAAAGCGAAAGCATAGGGGTTTCTAACAAAAAAAACTGAAACAAATACAAGATTCATTGGATTTAATTTGTGTTAGAGTTTGGAAAATCTATGGATTATAAAAAAAAAATAAAATCCTGCAACTTTTGCTTAAAAGTAATTTTGAAATTGAAAAATTTATGGAGTTACCAGGAAGAAACTATGGAGGTGGAGGAAGAAATACGTAGTGGCTGAGTCTAAGAATGGAATAGGTAGGTCATTGCACAGACTCTTTCTTCCTACACCTCCATACCTTCTTCAGCCACCCTCATATTAAATGTAAAAATACCGTTTTCTCTTTTTTTTGCCACCTCCATACATAATCCATAAGCTGTTTTTGAATCTGGAAGTGTTCTTGAGATTTATAAAATTCGAAACTCTTTTTTGCATTTGAAATAAGCCTATGGAATATGTAATCTGGATATATTCCGGATTACATAATCCGGAAGTCAATCTCATATTTAGAAAAGACTTTCGGATTATGTAATCCAGAAACTAATCACTCCTCTGAAAAAAAAAAAGGCTTCCAAATTACATAATCCAGAAGCTAATTTTATGTATAGAAAAGACTTCCGGATTATGTAATCGGAAGCTAATCACAAAAGGCTTTCGGAATACATAATCCAGAAGCTAATTCTGGATCTAGAAAAAGACTTCCAGATTATGTAATCCGGAATATTAATAAAAGATATTTTTATAATATAAAAAATATATGGGGGTGGCACAAGAAGGTATGGAGGTGCAGGAAGAAGCAGCCCATTGCACAGGCTTCAAGTGTGGAATGGGCTAAACCTGTATCTGTGTTAGTTTGAAATATTACAACTAAATTTCCATACTTAAAAATAATAAAATTATTTTAATATGAAGTATAAAAGTAAAGTTGAGTTATTATAAAACATAAGAAGTTCAAAATATTTAAAATTATAATTAGAAATACCATAGTTGTAATTAAAATATTATTTTAATTTTAATATATTATATTCAAAATATCAT
>Ga0123341_1003032_pt1 | contig 14212 bp, 10 predicted proteins | sample Turbeapinknodule_FD_89959 | JGI IMG/M metagenome (GOLD analysis project Ga0123341, IMG submission 89959) | Root nodule microbial communities of legume samples collected from Mexico - Turtle bean Mexico pink nodule | ecosystem: Host-associated > Plants > Roots > Nodule | place: Mexico: Nepantla... | reverse complement strand
TTCCTCCTAAAATGTTAGTTTGCAGCAACATTGAATAATAAGAGTGTGGATCAGAAAAGGAAGAACAAATAAATGGAAAAGAAAGTTAAATAATTGTTATTATATGTTTACAATGGTGTGGATTCTTTTATTGGGTGATCCCTCCTGCACTCTGTTTTATATGTTTAGAAGGGTGTGGATGCTTTCAACATCTTGAAAATTGTATGTTTGAAGTTTATTAAATGTGACTATTGAAAATTATTGACAATTTTACCTTTTTTTTTATCAAACTTATAATAAACTGAAATTTAAGTTGGTTGAATTTTTTTATTAAACTAAAACAAAACAAAAATATCTAATTGATTTGGAGATATTCTTTGAAATACTGAACTTATCCTTTTTCAGTTTTTTTATTTTTATTTTGGAATAGGAGTTTAGTAAGTAAATATTGTTTTTAGAATAGGAAATTCAAAAGATAAAAAATCATTTCAAAATATTCTTTCTATAACATATTTTATTTTATTTCTGTATTGGTAAATTCAGAATTAATAAAATATGTTCCGAAAAATATGTTGCAAAAATATTCTAGAAAGAACAATTTGAAAGTAATTTTTAAAAGGGATAAAATAGTCTTCTTAAAAAAATGATGGGGTGTAGGAAGATATTTGTTAGGTGCAGGAAAAACCAACCTTGATTTGGTTTGGTTGAAATAGTATAATAAGTTAAAATTAAACAAAAAAAATTTGAATTTTGCTTTCCGCATCCCTTTAATTACTAACTGCATTCCATAAGAATATAAAATGACTAAAATACCTCGTGTGCATTTGAGTTTATCTAGAAAGCTTGGTTTGAAAGTTTGTTCCAAAAATTGTTATGTAAACCTTGTTCTTCTAGAATGTCTTTCATATGTTTTAGAAAACGCGTTCAAAAAACTTATTTCAAAAGATATATATTTTCGAAAAGTTCGTTATAGAATATATTTCTTGTGTTCTGAAAAAAAGCTTTTTGTGAAAATCTTATTATGAAAATTTTGTTCTAAGAATTCTATTAAAGAAATCACGTTCTGAAAATTTTGAAAAGCTTATTTTGAATGATTTTCAGAACATATAATCAAAAAGTCTCTTTTGTGAGAGATAAAATTCTCATTTTAAAAATTATGGGGTGCAATTAGGGATTATGAGACTGCGTAAAGAAAAACTCAGAAATATTTATGTTTGTGGGCCCAACAAAAGAGAGTCCGGCCCACCCACTTTTAAACTACTCATTCTTCTTCTACTCTCAATAACGAAACCCCGTAACAATCGAAAGAGAGAGCCGCCGCACGCCCTCCGCCACAGCCTCCTCCGTGACGCGACGAGCCCCTCCGCGCCGCAACATCCTCCGATACTACGAGCCTCCTCCGCCCCGCGACGGCGTCGAAGGTATATTATTTTCGTTAGGGTGTGATTGAGTTGTGGTTCTGTAACCAATTAGGTCTAATGTTGGGGATATAATTATGCAATTCGCCTTAATCTAGGAATGACGGAGAGAAAAGAAGTGGTTGGGTTATCGTGGCAGCCACAGTTGTGTATTCCATCTTCATCAAAAGTCAGTGATGGTTCTCGTACCAAACCTCAAACGGAGGCATCAAACAACACTCTTTGGAAATCCAGTTCAGAGCTGATTGATGGCCTTTTCGTACCTCCGAACAATCCCAGAAAATTAAACAAGTTACTGAAAAAGCAAGCTAAAGATACTGCAGGGAAAAGTTGGTATGCAATGTAGCATTAGATTATTCTCTCTAGCAAGTTTGTATCTATGTGCTCATGTTTATTCATTGGAGATTTGTCTTTTCAATTTGGACACCTTAGTTCAATGTAGTTGTAGTAACCTTTTTTTAATAACAATAGACTTGTACTCATTTTTTCCAGTTATCTTATAGTTTCTTCTTTAGTTGGAGTGTGAAAGGGAATGATCTTGTAGTTAAATCTCTGGCAGGTTCGATATGCCGGCCCAAACCATCACCCCTGAGCTACAAAAAGATTTGAAATTGTTGAAGGTGATTTTGTTTTTTTTTTAACATCTTTACCTTTTGATTGCGTTTCTTTGTGTAGTGTTGTTTCGAATATGGTCATGTGTGATGATGTATTGGAAAATTAGCTTGGATTATGCTAATAATTATATACACGAGTAATATCTAATATATATGGTGATTTATGTGATATTATTCAAAATAATAAAGTTACTTATATGTAATGATGTTCGTAGTTGCCATTCTAATTTCTTCCATAATTGAAGCAGAAACAGTTAAAGTAGATGATTCTTCTTTTTCATGTGATATGGTATTAGAGGTACAAGTCGGATTTAAAAGCTTTTTTATTACTATTGTGATCCTGGAATAGAACAGCCTACCTTGTTTATGGGCAGCTACCAAACAGTTATGAATTAACAATAGCTGAATAACTAACCTACGAACATTGTCTTATTTATGTTTACATATGATATCGTGCAATGAAAATTTTGGCTCCTCTCTTGTTGGACTTTTACTTTACAAGAACCCTTCTCATAGTTTGGGACTCTAGGTTACTTGCTTGCTAATATAGTATGTTTCTATGATTTGTATTATTTGCTGCTTACTTTGGACCTTTACCATTTAAGACCAAGAAACCATTGTGACTCTGATAGGCCGAACCCCAATGGCCTTGCTGAGGGAGATAGCTCAAGGCAATTGAAGGTTTATCAGAAAAAAAAAAAATAACAGACAGAGTTGGTCTATTTGTATTGCAGCATAGACAGTAATAAATTATAAATATCGCACACTTATATTTTGTATTGCAGTGATGTAAATTATTGTATAAAACATGTCAAGTTTCACGCTATGGATATGCAATTTCGAGGAATGACAAATGTTTAGTGATATTAAAAGCATCTGGAAAAAATCAGTCAGACACAGATTATTATGTATCTCTCATTTTTGTGTTAAGCTATCTAGTTTTATTTTGTGAACCAGTTCTTATCCTTAAGACTTTAATAATAAGCATGTATGTTGGTGGTTACAGTTGAGGGCTGCTCTTGATCCAAAGCGTCATTACAAGAAAGGTGATTCCAAATCAAAGACACTTCCCAAATATTTCCAGGCAAGCAAGTTTTGGTTTACATAGATAGAAGCTTTGAGTATTATTACTTTCATCAAAATATGAATTTCTATTGGACATCTTTTAGATAATTTGTAATTTTGAATAATCAGGTTGGGACAGTTGTGGATTCTCCATTGGACTACTTCTCAGGAAGATTAACAAAGAAGGAAAGGAAAGCAACGCTTGCAGATGAGCTTCTTTCTGATCAAAAGCTTGCAGCCTATAGGTAAAAACATGCCTTGAACTGTATATCTGCCTGGTTAGAGAGTGTTTATGCTGTTCCAATGCTCTTCTGGTTACTCACTCGTTTTCATTAAATAATTTTTCTTAGGAAACGGAAGGTTCAAGAAATTGAAGAACATAATCGACCTGGTGGGAATGAAAGGTGGAAGATTAAAGGTAGTAATTCCCGGAAGCGGGCTAAGGAAAGGAGGATTTACTGAATTATTCATCCAATTCTGTCTTAGGCAGAGTTTATAATAGACAAATTTTGTTATAGGAAGAACCTCCTGAAATTATCCTCTGGAATTTTAACTTCAAAAACTTTACTTCAATTAACATCTCTATATAATTAATTATGTTATCTAGATCATCTGTTGTTTTTACTTCAAAGTATTAATTATGTTTGTTTAAATTATAAATAATTGTTTTTAAAATAAGCATTTGCAATAACAGCTATAATCGTTGGAATGTGTAAAATGACAATTCATTGTGCAAACATTTTCTGAAAGTGACTTTTTAATGAAAATATTTTTAGTAATACTTTAATTTTTATTTCTTTCAAATATATGTTTTTTATTTTAATATTAAATTAAAGATAATTTTATCTAAAAGTAACCCAAAAATTCGTTTTCCCCCAAACCACTCTCTTATCTTTATTGGTACAATAGATTCTTTTTTAAACTCTTTATTTCTAATTTGAATTTCAATGATTTAAAAAAAATAGCAATAATTAAACGTAGTTTTGTATTTGAATAGAAATTATTACATATCTGAAATGTAATTATATATGTATAAAATATTATTTATAATGATTTCTAATTATTATACATTAAAATATATTATTTAATATAAATTTAAATATGTAGAAACAAATACTTATTTATAAATTACACATAGTTAAGTTGTAAAAAAATGTAACACTAGTAAAAACGTAAACATGACTTTAAAAATAAAAATAGGGAAAAAAATCAAATGATACCATGAGTCAAATTAAATTTAAAAGTTTTCATGTATTTTTATTTAATTAAAAAACTAATATATCATTTTCAACTCTCTTTATCTTAATGTATGGTTATATCATCATCAAAGCCATTTCTCCATTATCTTTATTCCACTTCACATTACCATTCTACTATCATCACTATTATTATTATGCTATTAACAACTATATATTACTATCCAATAAAAGATATTAATGAAAATTATGATGATAATACGTAATAATGATAGTGATAATTAACTTGAATTAAATAAAGATATATGCATAAGATTTAGTGTTAAAGTTCAATTTAAAATATATAAAAAAATATTTTTTCTTTTCTTTTCAGGTTCTTCACTTATAAACAGCATGCATGTGTTTCAGCATAGATATGGATTCGTGTATAAATAGAAGCCTCTTGTTTAAACTGAACCACAAGTCAAAAAGGTTTCTTTAATGAACCTCAAGTCAACAAATCTTTTCTCCTCAATAAATGCTTTTACATTATCACACATTGTATTCACAAAATACCATAATTTATACATAATACTAAACTTTTTTCATTACAGTTACCACATTATATTTTACCTATTTTTTATTTTTAAATTAATTTTAGTTATATTGTTTTCTGTAACACCTATAAAAAACAAATTTAACAGCATAAATGTAGAGTCATATTAATAAAATTACATATTTTCTTTAGTTTTTGGTGTACTTATTTTTGTTATTAATAATTTGTCCGAATAATTGCTTACTTTCCATCTCGAGTTATGAGACAAATTAACTAATTATAATTATAAGTTAAATCAAATCATAATTTTTTAAAAAATTAAATTAAAAGTATATAATATATATTGTTTTACAGCTAAATACACGTGCCTTGCATGGCACGAGTAGGGTATTATGTATACATATTGAAACACGAAATCCTCTCATTTTTTTAAAATAATGTTTATATTATTTTTGCATACATGTCAACAACTTCTATTATTTTTAGTTTCTCAAATGAATAAGAAGTGATATGGTACATTTATGAAATGAATATTAGTTAATCAAAATAATCCATGACTCAACTTAAACAATTATACCATTCATAATTTACTAATTTTACATCTTGATTTGTTAATAATTTTGGATCATTGATTTCTTTTTCACGTTAAAAGTCAAAACCATTACTTCCATTTTTTTTAATTTTTACATATTGGGCAAAAAAAATTCTAGTAAGAAGAAATAAGAAGTCCTTCCAAATAATATATTTTTACATAATATAACTTTCTAATTGTATATCATTATTAGATATCTACTTCATAGTATATAAGGAGGTGTAAACCTTAATCTATAAATCAATTTTATAAAGTTGAATTAAGATTATGTTTAAAGTTATTTTTTTAAATTGTATCGAGTCCTTCGGAGTTTATCTTCACGTTAGGTCACCTGTTATTGGATCACTCCACAAATAGCAAATATATAGTTTCACGCACGAGTTTGAGAGTGTCAAAATGAGTTAAATACAAATCTCAAACAAATTTTGTAAGAATTAGTTGAACTTAAAATTCATTTCTTAATAATCATGAAATTATATACCAATTTTGTTAAATAATTTTTTAAGCTTTTTATTACGGAATACCAAATGATCCACATATTTATAATTATGTAAAAATAGTTTATAATATGAATTTTTCCTAAAAAATTAGGTACACCACAAAACGTGGGTTTTGTAGTTAAACTAAGAACAAATAGTACAACAAAAGAAAGTGTGATATAAATTTTGGATGGGACGAGTACTAAAGATTGGTGACAACAATAATAACTCTGCTATATATAACACCTTCTTTGAACTACACGTTGCACTCTAACAAGCTTCTCTCTGAACCAGATCAATGGCTTGCTTCGGAAGCACAATAGGTCTAGAGTATAATATAGTACACCTATGTTTTTCATTTTTTGTTTTTGTTCCTCTTGTAATTGCAGCTTTAGTTGTAGATGTTTGCATGCTGTTCTACTTTTGCTTTTTTTCAAGACAACCTCGTATTCAGATGCAATTTTTGACAAATGAGATAGTGGTCCTATACAGAACATGTCTTCTTTAAGTTTTCAAACTTTGAACGTAATGATTCTGAACTCTCACTGTTTGCCTTGTAACTTGCAGATAACTTCTCCTGCATTTGCCTTGGAGATTTCAGTTTGGCTTCCTTTTCCAGCCAAAGGTGCATAATAGACACTGTCAACATGTTTTTCCTGTGTGTCTTTTATGTATCATTGCTCTCTAATCTGATCAAGAAAAGACCTGCAAATGCAAGTGGTGGCTACAGAAAGGGATTGGTTCGGGTAGTTACTTCATTCTGTTGTACTATTTTAAGCATTGCATATTTTATGGATGGTTTGTGGAATGTCATAACCAAAACCACAGGCTTCAATCAGCTGAACTTGTTGGTTTGCTTCGTGAGAGGACTAGTTTGGATATCTTTAGCAGCTTCAATTTTTGTTCAAAGGTTTCAATGGATAAAAATATTATGCTCTATTTGGTGGGTGTTTTCATGCACATTGGTTTCAGTACTCAATGCTGAAATTCTGCTCAAAGAGCATAGATTTCAAATTTTTGATATGGCAATGTGGCCAGTGCACATCCTAACTGTTCTCTGTGCCTTCCAAAACCATGGCTACTTTGTCCCACAAGAAATCCCAGGTGCCAGTTTATGTGATCCTCTATTAGTCCATAAGGAAATGCATAAACAAACAGGACTGGGCCATGCCTCCTTTCTCAGCAGATTCACTTTCTCTTGGATGAATGCTTTGCTCAGTTTGGGTTACTCAAAGCCACTGGCACTTGCAGACATCCCTTCTCTTACTTCTGAAGATAAAGCTGAATTTGCATACCAAAAATTTGTACATGCATGGGTTTCCCTTTTGAGAGAAAGGGCCAGTAATAAATCCATAAACTTGGTCCTATGGTCCATAGCCCGAGTTTACATGAAAGAAAATATCTTTATAGCCATTTGCGCATTTCTGAGGACAATTTGTGCTGTTGTTTCTCCTTTACTTGTTTATGCTTTTGTAAACTATTCCAGTTGCAGTGAGGAAGACTTGAAACAAGGAATGGCCATAATGGGGTATCTTATATTAGCCAAGGTGGTTGAGTCTGTGTCTCAAAGACATTGGTCTTTTAATTCAAGGAGGTTAGGAATGAAAATGAGATCTGCTTTAATGGCTGCAGTGTATCAAAAGCAATTAAAGCTTTCAGCTTTGGGTAGGAAAAGACATTCAACTGGCGAGATTGTGAATTACATTGCAGTTGACGCATATCGAATGGGGGAGTTTCCATGGTGGTTTCATACATTGTTGTTTTCTGCATTGCAACTTTTTCTGGCTCTTGGTGTCCTTTTTGGTGTTGTGGGTCTAGGTGCACTTCCTGGTTTGATGCCACTTCTCATTTGTGGATTTCTCAACGTACCCTTTGCAAAGATCCTTCAAAAACGTAGGTCGGAGTTTATGATTGCACAAGATGAGCGTCTGAGGTCAACTTCAGAGATTCTTAGTTGTATGAAAATCATAAAGCTGCAGTCCTGGGAGGATAACTTCAAGAAGCTAGTTGAATCCCTTCGGGCTAAAGAGTTAAAATGTTTGGCTGAAGTACAGTTCATGAGAGCTTGTGGAACATTTATATATTGGATGTCTCCCACCATCATTTCTTCAGTTATCTTAATGGGATGTGCGCTTTTCACGAGTGCCCCTTTGGATGCTGGAACTATTTTCACAGTTCTTGCAACACTGAGAAGCATGGGGGAACCTGTCATACTGATTCCAGAAGCACTTGCTGTTCTGATCCAAGTTAAGGTCTCCTTTGATCGTCTCAACACCTTTTTGCTTGATGACGAGATAAAAGGTGATGATTTTGGAAGAACATCAAAAGATTCTTGTAGAAAGGGTGTTGAGATTCTAGCAGGCAGCTTCAGTTGGGATCAGCAGCAATCATTGCCTCTAACTTTGAGAGAAGTGAATATTGAGATCAAGTGGGAGCAGACAGTAGCAGTTTGTGGCCCAGTTGGAGCCGGAAAAACATCTCTCCTGCATGCAATACTCGGAGAGATACCCAAAATTTCAGGAACTGTGAGTTTTATTGACTAAGTAAATTTAGTTTATTATCACGTAAAAATGAAGCAACTCTGTAAGTTCAATGACTTTTAAACTCGGTTTTTCTTTTGCTCTTATGAAAATGGAAAACAGGTTATAGTAGGGGGAACACTTGCCTATGTTTCCCAGATTCCTTGGATCCAAAGTGGTACAATTCGTGATAATGTTCTGTATGGAAAACCAATGGACCAAACCAGGTATGAATATACCATTAAGGTCTGTGCCTTGGATAAGGATATTGATGGATTTAGCCATGGTGATCTCACAGAAATAGGCGAGAGAGGGATTAACTTGAGTGGTGGACAAAAGCAAAGGATTCAACTAGCTCGTGCAGTCTATAATGATGCTGATATCTACCTCCTAGATGACCCTTTTAGTGCTGTAGATGCTCATACTGCCTCTATTCTGTTTAATGTAACTTGAACCATCTTTTTATTCTTTAAAAAATTACATTATTGGCCATATATTCTGGAAACTATTCTGACTTACGTAATTACAGGATTGTGTCAGGACTGCTTTAAGAAGGAAAACAGTTATTCTCGTGACTCATCAAGTTGAATTTCTCTCAGAAGTTGATAAAATCCTGGTATTGTGCCTCATTCAAATTTTGTATTTCCATTTGATCTTAACTTGTTCGTAAAAAAATCTGTTTCTGGAATTTCAGGTAATGGAAGGAGGAAAAATTAGTCAATGGGGTAGCTATGAAGATCTGTTGACTGCTGGAACAGCCTTTGAACAACTTTTGAGTGCTCATAGAGAGGCAATTGCAGGAATAGAAACAAATAGTGCAAACAAAAGAGAAGTTCAAAATGTGGTTACAGTTCAGCCTGAGGATTCTCATGTTTCTAATCTCACTAAATGTGGAAGTGATGGGGAAATTTCTACCCAGATTCAACTCACACAAGAAGAAGAAAAGGAGAGTGGTGATGTTGGGTGCAAGGCATTCTGTGACTATATTTTGTTCCCTAAGGGATCTTTTCTTCTATGTTTAAGCATATTAGCACAGGTGGCTTTTGTAGGTTTACAAGCTGCATCAACTTCTTGGCTTGCTATAGCCAGTGAGATGTCAAAAGTAACTAGCAGCATCTTAGTTGGAGTTTATAGTGTGATTTCTTTTTTAAGCATTGTTTTTGTATTTCTGAGATCTTACTTTGCTGCACATCTTGGTTTAAAAGCTTCTAAAGCTTTCTTCTCTGCCTTCACTACTTCTATATTTAATGCTCCTATGTTGTTCTTTGATTCAACCCCAGTAGGGAGGATTTTGACCCGAGTAAGGTTCCTTTAGTTCTTATATATGAATACTGATTTCTATTGTGACTATTCTTTGACTTAATGTGTGTCTCACTTTCAGGCTTCATCAGATATGAGTATTTTAGATTTCGATATCCCTTTTTCCACCATCTTTGTGATAGCTGAAGTAACAGAACTCCTTACAATGATTGTGATAATGGTTTCGATCACATGGCAAGTGCTCATTGTTGCAGTTCTTGCCATGGTGGCTTCAAAATATATTCAGGTATTTTTTTCCTGGCCATGGAGGGAACAAAGTAATGATTATTTTGTAATTTTACCTTTGTTTTTTATTTGGAATTAAGGGTTATTATCAAGCTTCTGCAAGAGAAATTATGCGAATAAGTGGAACTACAAAAGCTCCACTTATGAATTTTACGGCTGAGACATATCTTGGTGTGGTTAGTATAAGAGCTTTCAACATGGCTGACAGGTTTTTTAAAAACTACCTTAACCTTGTCGACACAGATGCTGCTATGTTCTTTCATTCCTATGCTGGCATCGAATGGTTAATTCTAAGAATTGAAGTACTTCAGAATTTGACATTCTTCACTGCAGCTTTGCTGCTTGTTCTACTTCCAAAGGGATATGTGGCTCCTGGTATTGTTATTTGTTACACAAAATTAGCGAATATTACATATGCTTGTTTTGTTCACATATTTGAGTGTTTTCATGCTGATAATCTATAGCAACTTTTTTGTGTTTATCTGGTTACAGGCCTTGTGGGACTTTCTCTGTCTTATGCTTTTTCACTGAGAGGAACCGTGGTTTATCTGACTCAAATGTTTTGCAACTTATCAAACTATGTGATCTCTGTTGAAAGAATCAAGCAATTCATCCACATACCAGCAGAACCTAGTGCAATTGTAGAGGACAATAGACCACCACCTTCTTGGCCTTCTAAAGGTCGAATAGATCTTCAATCTCTTGAGGTAACAAACTAACCAAATGTGCACTTTCATAATTGCCCTTTTTCCCATCTTAATTTATCCACATTCCTCACAAATGAATTCAAGTTTATAACATGATTTCAGATTAGATATCGTCCAAATTCTCCATTAGTCCTGAAGGGCATCTCTTGCACGTTTAAAGAAGGGAGTAGAGTTGGAGTTGTAGGAAGAACAGGAAGTGGAAAAACTACACTTATAAGTGCTTTGTTTCGCTTAGTTGAGCCTACTAGAGGTGACATTCTTATAGATGGGATTAATATATGCTCAATTGGGTTAAAAGATTTAAGAATAAAGCTAAGCATCATTCCTCAAGAACCAACTCTTTTCAAGGGTAGCATTCGAAATAACTTGGACCCTCTAGGCCTGTACTCTGATGATGAAATATGGAAGGTAAATAAACTGGCTCTACAATTGAAAAACACTTGTTTTCTCAACTTCTACTCACTAAGCAAAGGTTATGTGAGCTTTGATCTATGCAGGCTTTAGAGAAATGTCAGCTCAAGGCAACAATCAGTAGTCTACCAAATCTCTTGGACACTTCTGGTGAGTTAAATCTGTGAACTTGATGTATACAAATGAAATGGAATTGAAACCAATCTTTTTATCACTTGTTATGGCCAACTGCATGAATGAATCAATCAACAAATGTAGTTGGTTCTATTAAATTATTAGCACAAACTATGTTGTTGATCCAATCCATTATTAGCTTATGAATTAGACTTTAAACCTAATTCAATCTCATAAAACTGACTTATAAGATAAGGTTTGCATCATTTATATATATACTACGAAATGCTCTAAATGCTCTAATATCTAATGGATTTGAAATCTACAACAATACCTGAAACAGCTAATTCTGACTAATTTAAAAGTGAGTGGTGAAGGGGAAAACTGGAGTGTGGGGCAGCGCCAACTGATATGTCTTGGAAGGGTACTTCTTAAGAGGAACAGAATTCTTGTTCTGGATGAAGCTACTGCCTCCATTGATTCTGCAACAGATGTTATTCTACAACGAATCATCAGACAAGAATTTTCAGAATGCACAGTTATAACTGTGGCTCACAGAGTTCCCACTGTAATAGACAGTGATATGGTCATGGTCCTATCTTATGGTATGTTCTTATTGTTGGGGGGGTTACAAATTATGTAGTGTTGTTCCCTTTTTGCTCATGTTCATTGTTGTTACTACAGGGAAACTGGTGGAGTATGACAAGCCTTCAAAGCTTATGGATACTAACTCTTCATTCTCCAAGCTGGTAGCTGAATATTGGTCCCACTGCAACAGGAATTTGTTGTCCCCAAAAGACTAGCATGTATCAATCTTAGCAGTGAAGAGAAGCAATAAAATATCACAGCTTGTTAAGGAATATAAAATTACTAAATTTATCTAATAAAATATACAGCTAGTATGTTAAGCAATATAAAATTACTTAATTTACCTAGCTTAAATTTCAATTCTTAATTGATATCAGAGTTATTTCAAATCTATTCTAACAAATTTATTGAGTTTATCAAGTCTATCGCTATCACTATCACTATTTGATTGATGTCAAACTAACCATAATATAATAATATATAATCTCACAAGTTGTCAAGTCTCGACGTGAATAAATTTAAATAGTATATTTTTTAAATTACTTTCATTCATATTTATGAAGGATGGTGCTCATTTTTATACATAAAAGTTTTTTTATAACAGTAACATTAAATAAAAAAGAAAGTATACCTTGAAATTTGTCGAAAAGATCATTTAGCGTTGAAAAGATTAAAGAAGAAAAATAAAGAAAAAAAATCATTTATTTTATTTTATTTTTAATTAAAAAATGCTTTGCTGTTACTTTTGCACACCCACACCCCTTGACTCTTTCTTCCTACACCTCCATACCTTCTTCTGCCACCCATATACTAAATGTAAAAATACCGTTTTCTCCTTTTTTGTGCCACCTCCATACATAATCCGGAAGCTGTTTTTGAATCCGGAAGTGTTTTTGAGATTTATAAAATCCGAAACTTTTTCTTGCATTTGAAATAAGCCTATGGATTATGTAATCCGGATATATTCCGAATTACATAATCCGGAAGTCAATCTCATATTTAGAAAAGAATTCCGGATTATGTAATCCGAAAGCTAATCACTCCTCTGAAAAAAAAAGGCTTCCGGATTATCTGGAAGCTAATTTTATGTATATAAAAGACTTCCAGATTATGTAATCCGGAAGCTAATTACAAAAGGCTTCCAGATTACATAATCCAGAAGCTAATTCTAGATCTAGAAAAAAACTTCCAGATTATGTAATCCGAAATATTAATAAAGGGTATTTTTGGAATATAAAAAATATATGGGGGTGGCACAAGAAGGTATGGAGGTGCAGGAAGAAGCAGCCACACCCCTTTTATCATACCTTTTCCTTTCATTTTCCTTTTTACTCCCATTTCACTGTCTTTCTTTTCGCACCCCACAGACCCATTCCAGTTTTCCTTTTCGCAGCCCCTCTCTACTGACCACACCTCCTCACTCGCAGATATGAAAATTTTCATTTGTCTTTCTTAAATTGTAAAATTTAGAGATTAAAACTATTTTTTATCTTACACAAATATTCATCAAAATAATTGTTCATACCCAGCACTCATAGTGGATTATGCCTAAACTGCACGCAGCATGACAGCATGCATGCACATGTTGCATGTATTTTCCACGACTCAACTTCTCTAAAGTTTTCAAAGACCCAAAACATGGAACACATTACTTCTAAGGAAGGAGAATAGTTTGAGTACATTTGTTTTACCATGAAATTTATCTAAGAAATTATAAACCAAGTATACTGCAAAACATAATAAAGTTACAGACATAAATATAAGTGCATTGTTTGTCAGAAAAGTTAGCAAAAAGAGTTTCATAATGACCAAAAATAATGCAGTGTTGATGTTGCTACCATTAGTGTTATCTATTTGGTTATTGTTACAGTGTTTTCATGCTTTATCTTTTTGTCAAGTGATATCCAACTTGTGTGCATTCCCTAATTAATGGTGCTATAAAGCAAGTTAAAGGTGGTTTAGTGCGCATGATATGATAGAAACACTACACAACACAACACAAGGAAAAACATATACACACAACCTTATGCATACCCTTTTTTTTTCCTCATTCACTTGTGTGTACTATGAAGAACAGACTAAACAGATTCACCAATATCTGAGAAAGCAAAGAACATGACAAATTAACAATCATAATGGACAAGGAAAAGGAGATTCATTGAGATTGGATTTTTTGTTATGCTGTCTGATTTTTCCTTCCATAATTGTCATTTTTGTGGTGGTTTTGTAATTAGTGTAATTATGCCAATTTTGTGGTGGTTTTGTAACTAGGATATCAGTAAAAAAAATTATTAAATAGAAATCAATTTAAGAAATCACAAATAATTAATTATTATGTTAGCTAGATTATAAAGTTGGTAGCTAAGATCTCAGTATCTAATTAGATTTCAATTTAAAAATTAGTTTATAAATTTTATTAATAATAGAAACTAATTTAGATACCAATAATT
>Ga0123341_1003030_pt1 | contig 14214 bp, 12 predicted proteins | sample Turbeapinknodule_FD_89959 | JGI IMG/M metagenome (GOLD analysis project Ga0123341, IMG submission 89959) | Root nodule microbial communities of legume samples collected from Mexico - Turtle bean Mexico pink nodule | ecosystem: Host-associated > Plants > Roots > Nodule | place: Mexico: Nepantla... | reverse complement strand
ATTATATCCTATCAACTACAGTGGTGTTTTTCAATTTTGAAAATCTTATTAAATTCTATAATTTATTGATACTTGAACACCTAAATTTAAAATGGTAAAACTGATATGCCTAGTAATTCTGGTATTTGGAACATCTTTCTGGTTTATACGGCAAATCTTTTAGGTAATCCTCAAAAGTAAATTGCTCTTTTAAACATCCCATAAAAATGATGCTACTAACATGCAAAACAACACATAAAAAACAAATGAAGCTCAGTGTTTGGCGTAATTTCACACGCAGCAAGTATATTTTAACAGAACCGAGTAAACCAGCAACGATTATGCAACCAAACTAAAACAAAACCAAAAAAAAAATAGCAAGTAATGTACAACAGCAAGTGTGCTTTTAATGATGTATAAGAAATGTTCTTTTTGAGGTACAAGTGTGAGAAAGAGCCTAAGGAACCCGGAAAGCGCTTCCGTTAATTTATTGTCATGACTACAGACATATTTCCGGAGAGTGGCACATCAATGAATAAATAAAGATTTTAATTTACAGCCACAGATCAAGTGCTTTCATCCACATATCCACGGGTCTCTTCCACAACTTTTGTCCACACATTTGCTATTTTCTCAGTATACCCCACCTGTTAATTCAGAAACTTAATTGGGGGCAAAGTGGCAGATGAATGCATTTAAAGATAGAACCAACAAATTACAAAGGCTATAACTGATTGCAGTTTTTAATTCTCATTCATAAGATTAGAAGAGCACAACACTTCTGAATTTAAACGCAGTTAAACCACTCAAACTATTCTTAAAAGCATAGGGAAGTAGAACACTAGAATCTTGTCTATAGCTTCTCAAGCATGCTGTCACAACTTTAACGTCTTACAGAGATGACATAAGACACATGTTTTCTCCAACCAAATTTCAACTATTTTGTCCTTAAAATTTATTTATTTTTTGTCACTTTGCTTTCTAATTCCCTATCTGGATATATATTATAATTTTCTTTTTCTTTTAGTAAATGCTATACTACAGCATTGATAAATATGAAATCAATCACACTATTTTTTCTTCGTCTCATTGAAATTTCTAGTCATAATATGATAATCCGTTCGCTCCTTTAATCATTCATCGTGCTTCCCTCTCATTGTAACCATAGCATCCCCTAAAGCTAATTCATTACTTCTTTTGATCAGAGAGCGATGTTCACATCTAAACAAACGTGTTCACAAACTTGCACCATTTATCAATTATCTAATTTGTTAGTCCGCCAACATTACATGGGACATATACGTCAACAACAAAAATACAACCATAACACCAATTTAGTTATGTAGGTAGAAACACTCAACAAAATAGGAAGTGTCTTAAATTGATGTAGAGTGCGGAAATCGTGAAAGGAAAATACAGTTTCTATATTTAAGAAAAGCCATATCATACCTGATTAACTACAAATCCTTTCAACATGTTTAAGAAGTCAACCTGCCTCTCTTTATCAATCCTTTCAAGTTCACTCCTATTGTTTTCCTGTATTGGCATCATAATCATCCATTACCCAGATACGCAGACAAAGAACTAAATAAATTCATCATGTAGAAAAGAAATTAAAAAAAAAAACATAAATGTTAAAATGAAATTAGACAATGAGAAAACCAGTACAGTCCAACATTTAAAGCAATAGTTTAAGGATTGGACTTAGATATGGTATATCCAAACAGCAATTATAAAAAAGATGCTTTCAGCAGAACCAAACTAGATAGCATAAAATATAAGCTACCAAGATGTTAGATGATGAGGAAGAAGTAAAATAAATCACAAATAACTTATTTATACTAATTATGTCATGTAGCTATTAGTACAAGCCCAAACTCACTAACAATAACATTGATAACAGAACCCATCTTGCCAAAAGATTTACACAACTAGTACTCCCTTGAATCACAAATTTTGGCGAAGTCCTGGACAAATAGCCTATTCACACGTGTCCCAAGCAAATCTTCGTCTTTTCACTGAAGTGAACTGCTCTCAACTAAAATAATCCCCAAAATCTGTTAACTATCATGCCACCACCTCCAACTGAATCTCAAAAACACATAATGGGATGTTTTACCAATGTCCAGAATCATCATCTTTGACAAACTAAATCACATAGAAACTACTTCAAAGCCTCAAACATCCTTTTAGTTCAATGCCAAACAGGCTACGCAAACATGAACAGAAACCAAATAAGCTGAATAAAGAAACAACAATAACTAACATGCCAAACAAAGGGCGAACAGCAATTCAGCAACCAAAAATAATAGAAGCAAAATTTTATTTGGAAGAATGTATGACCATGCAAACAAAACATTGAAGAGAAGAAAGGAAGGAAATAAGGGTAAAACACTTATAAGAAGTTGGAGATTCACCTATCACAACACACCAAAGTCACAAACAAACCAGAAAAGACTAGAAGAAGTATGAAAAGTCCAAAAGAATAAGCAATAGTAGATAGATGAAGACAAATCCATTGATGGTACTTCAGAGAATACTACAACCATAGGAGAAATATCATTTGGAGATACTCATATTACCTCCAGTCAAGACAAAATCCAAAAATCAGATGGAGGACATTGTTTGAAATAGAAACAAAGGAAAAACAGAGTTCACCAGAACATTCTTCAAAGAGCATAGATAGATTTACAAAAGCACCATGCACATTTACCTAAAAAAATGATTGTCATCACATGACAATAGGGCAAAGCTAAAGACACAATGACAAACTACAAAACTAATCATCGTGCCCCTCTCCTAACCCAACATAATCATTCTCCTCATTATCAAAAGATGCATATCCATATCCTTCAGCTTCCTCTCCTTCTGACATTTCAAAACTAATATTTGGCAATCCTTCTTGTAATTCTTCCTCCTCACTACTATCTTCATATTCTTCAACTACAACCCCAATTTCATTCCTAAGGTTGTATCTTCGATTAAGTATTTGATTATCTTGATCTATTCAAAATCATGTAATCTTTTAAACTCAAGCCTCTTCCATCTCATAGTATGAATCTGCAACATTGAGATAAATACTTAGGAAAACATTACAAAAAATATATGGACCCTTTTCATATTGTCACAAGCCTCTCTTATAATTGCTTGCTTCAATTTCTGCTTCCATTCCTTTGCCTCTGTAGACTCTAATTGTGTAAAGAGGTCAATGGGTCCCCTCCAAGTAACCTTCCTCCCCTTGGCACCACCAATCACATGTAATTGGCCTTCCAACTCTCTAAATCCTTCATCTTGCATCACCCTTTGGATTGCTCCACTCTCTTTTGTCTTCTTACTTTTCTCAACTGCCCATAACTCATCTCTAGCTTCTTTTGGACAGCTTAGGCAAGGGACAACATTTCCCTTCGTTCCCATTAAATGTTGCTTTCCTCTTGTAATCCCTCCTATCATTATTTTTTTGCAATTAATTACAAAAAATCTCATTTGTATCATTTTCCACGACAGACGTGGTGTTTCCATCCTAAATCTGACCTGTTACTCCTAGACAGAGTTTGAAGATGCATTGCTTTGGTGTTGGGTGCTTGACATTGCCATATAGGTAAAAAATAATTGGCAACAAGGTTTTATAAGCAAACCTAAGAACAACATACATAATTGGATCTGAAATTCTAAAACAAAAAGAATTCAGATTCTGAAGTTTAAAAAATCACAGAATGGAAACAGAGAGAGCTGTAACAAAACAGATAACCACAAAGGAAAATAACTATTGTAAAATTGAGAAAAAGTGGGGGGGAAAACCCAGATAACAGTAAAAATTAGAGCACCAAATAGAGAAGGAACATTTGTAAAAAAAAAAAAAGAGGAAAGGAGAAAATGTTAAAAACAGCACGAATAGAGAAAAAAAAATTGCAAAAGGGAGAAAAGGAGAGAAAAACCTCCAATGGAGACATGTAAAAAAACGGAGGACAGCTATGAAGAAAAAGTTTGAAAAGAAAAGATGGGAAAATAGAAATGGCAGGAAGAAGAATAACTAAAAAGATACAGAAGAAAAAATGAAAAAAAAAATTAATGTGTCATCAGAAAAGTTGTCAGAGTGCAGGTTGCTGGAGTTCAAGTCACCAGAGTATAGTTCAGTTTGCCAGCACAATTAACAAAATAGATGTGGGGAAGGAAAAGGTTTCACTAGGGTTCTCGCAAGTGTTGAAAAAAAAACAAATTGAATGTGTCACTGGAAAAGTTGCCATAGTACATGTTGACGGAGTTCAGGTCACCAGAGTAGTTTGGTTAGCCAGCACAATTAATAAAATAGATATGGAGAAGGAAAAGGTTCCACTAGGGGTTCTCTCAAGTGTTGACAGTAGTTTGAGGGTTGAGGGGATACGTTTAGGGTTATTAGGCTTTTTGGTTGTCTGAAAATGGGCAAACTACAGCCCAAAATGTCATTTGAAAAATAAAAAATTTCAGCCATGAGCGCCACAAACCACCACAGCAGACATGGTGGGCAGCGCTATTACAGTGGATGGCTGCCAAAACCACCATGCCGTAACAGGTTTTTAAAAACAATGCGAAGAATTTATTAGAACAGATATTAACTTACAAACTGAGGAGACTGTATAACCAAGTGTGACAAGCTAAATACAAGAGAAAAGAGACTCTTCTCAAGGTGGATTTATCTTTACTAATAGTTAGTTATGTCAACTGCCAATAATACTACCAGTAGAAGCCCAAAACCACAAGCAATAAAACTCATAAACTATGATCATAACATCTTGATGCTTGGGAAATGTTTCCTAGTGGATTGAATTTAATATAAGAGGAGCTCAATCTACGAATTCAAAACATGCTTAGGTCTACAAATACATCAGAGCCTCTACGCCCTAGCAATTAAGAAATATTAGTAAAGAATACCAGATGGCCAATCACAAAGATTTAAGATAAAGTGAAAAACAAATTGATGAAAAACAATATGAAAAACTCAACATTGATGGACATAGAACTGGTAGCTGAACAGAACACAAATTTGATGGATCATATATGTCTGAAGCATAGATACCATTTTGGAACACAAACTACCATCAAAGCATATAGCTATTTGAAGACAAATGATACCTTGATGCGCTCATATTCTCTAGTTGCAACATTTTTGGCATCTTCAGTCATTCTCATAGTTTCTTGTAGCTCCTCCAACTTACGAACCCTTGTTTTGTCAGCCCCAAAAATTTTAGATGAGGCTGCTTCAAGTTTGTCAACTCTTGACTGCAAAGCAGCCAACTCAGATACAAGGGTCTGCACCGTCAATAGCGCACCTGAACGCTCTGAGAATGCACTATGAACAGCCAACATTAATCCAAGGTACTCATGAAGTGTATCCTGCTATGCAGAAATTAGAAAATCATCAAAATATTTAGTGGATTGCCCTTTATTTAGGAAGAGTGATACAAATTCTTACAGAAAATGTATCATTGAAAGATTAATATAAATGTGTATTATACCAAATGCTTCACAGTCTGAGCATTTAATTCTCGAAATAATCTGCTAGCCTTGACAGCAGCTGTTGCTAAACCTTTCATGTCAGCAGCCCGTACCCTCTGAGTGTTCATGATAGCCTCTTCATTCTCAAATTTTGTTAATTTAATAAATGCCAGCCCTAATTCACCCATTGTCTCTCCCATATCTTGCTGTGCCTTGACAAGTGACTCAGCCTACATCAAAACTGGCACGTGATTGGAAAATTCATAGTAGCCAATAACCACACAGAAGGTTCAAAAAACAGTCAGTGACATCGACCTCAACCTCAACATCATAAACTCAGTGAAAGGATGTAACATGAGTTAAACAGATATATACACACACACACAGCCTAATTATCTGAAATTAAAACCAACTATGATTCACAGAAAACATAAAACCCAAATAACACCTGTTGAGATGCACCAGTAATCTGCTGCTCAAGCTCGTTAATTTTTTCCTTCTTTTCAAGAAACTCCTTATCCTCTTCGACAACCGGAGGCCTGAAACCTCCCCAATCATTGGCCACGGACTGTCTCAACTCCTTGAACAGCCTCATCAAATCCCTGCCTCCTCTCGCAGGCTGCACAACCTCATGCGGCGCAGTCACACTCTCCCCCAACAACTGCTTGGGAAGCTTCGCCGCGCCATCCAGCACCCTCGACGCCACATCGGTCGTCGACGGCAGTGGAAGCCTCCCCTGTACCTGCAGAAACACTCTGAACTCGTCGCTCTTCCTGATCATCGGATGCGCCGCCAACCGCCGCAGGTACTTCTCCAGCGCCATCCTCCGCTGCTCCACGAACTCCTGCTTCTGCATCACCTGGCTCTCCACAACGCTCTTGTCCGGCCGCGGCGGAATGAAAAACCCGCGATACGCCTCGGCCAACCGATCCGAAAGGGTGACAACGTCACGGAACCTTCGCCGGACCCCGAATTCGGCGCCGGAGGCGCCGAATTCGGGAATGTTCGTCGTGGTGGTGATCAAATAGGTCACGTAAGTGCTGCTTCCCGGAACAATCGAATTCGAGGATTCCTGCTCCTTGACGGGGTTCGAAACGGTTATATTCAAATACTCTGAGCTCGAAGACGGAGATCGAGAGAGGGAGAGGGAAAGTGACGGCGATGGAGGGTCGACGCCGTTTGTTTTGCCGTCAAATGACGTGAAAACGGCTTCGGCGTAAGAAGGAGGGTCGATGTAAGAGGAAGCATCGGGGGAGCTAGGGTTTGGAAAGTACTGCGGCGGGGAGAGGAGGGGATCGGAGTCGGCCGGGGTGGAGAGAATCGGCGGCGAGAGCGGGTGGTGGTTCGATTCCGAGAGCGTGGTTAGGGTGCTCCGGTAAGCAGAGGAGAAGGTGGATTTTCCGGCGTCGTGGTGGTCGTCGTCGTGGAGTACGAGGTTTTCCATTTTGTCTGGCGGGGCGGACAGTGGGTGGTCATCGACGGTGTGGTTCTCGGAGCCCATCATTGTGGCAGTGAGAATCGCAACGGAGCTTGCAGGAATCGGCGAAGCAAGCTCGATGAAGGAGAAGTGAAGGGGTTAGATTAGAGAGAGGTTGAATTGGGAAATGGCATTAGGGATTTGAGAGAGTGTGTGTGAGAGAGAGAGAGAGAGAGTGTGCTGGAATGTGAAGAAGAGCATGCAAGAAGCATAGGGAAAATGGAGTGACAGAAGTGAGATTGGGTGAGTGTACCTGAATATTGAAAAAGATGTTACGTTCCACACCGAACTCCGTAAAAATCCCACTATCAACAATTCAGTTGCTTATATTATGGTTCAAGTTTAAAACAGCTTTTGAATTAAAAAAAAAATATTGTAATTAATAATAAGGATATTATATTTGAGGGGAAAAACACTCCATCCTTGAAGTATTAGGAAGTTTGGCATTTTATTTTTCAATTATTTGTATTTTAAAACGTAATTTAGCATTATTAGTTTTATTTAATAAATATTGAAAATTTGATGTGTTTTTAAGACAAGAAGGTATCGACGTAGAGGAAGCAGTGTATGCAGTGACACGTAAGGCAACAAAATGGCAGAAAAATCCAAAAGAAAAAAGTGAGTTGTAAAGAGAAATTAATCTGATGTCACTACCAGAATTTTGTTTTCTTATAAAATTTTAATTGTATATTTGGTTATGCAGGTTTTTTTTTTTTAATTAAGCAATTGATGTGTATTTTATTACATATGTGAAGCTCTTTAATAATTAATGTAAAATATAGATTTCTACATCAGTTATAAAGTGTAGCAATTTTTAATATGTGAGAATGGATATAGTATGTAATGCTTTTTTATAAAACAAAATTGTGCTATCCTACATTATTTTTTGTAGTAACTCATGTAATATGTTACCCAATCTCTTTTATAATTCATTGTTATTAGTTATCAATTAATTTAATAATATGTTTATGGCATTATAATATTTGTTGATTATCAACTTGGACTCTCATAGATCTGTGATTCAACCCTCGTGGCTCAACAATAATTCACAATGATTATATTAAGAAATAGACCTGGTTCACAATTTATTTTACATTAATAAAAACTACATTGCTTATATAAACATTTTTATAACATTTTTTCCTTTTCTATCGTAATATTTATTTATTTCAGGAAAACTTAGATGTGAATGAATTCAACATTTATTTTATCTATCAAATGTAATGAATTATCTTATTTTGAATTTATTAAAGACCCAACAATATAATAATACTTAATTTCTTACTAAATTCAATGAATGAATTAATTAGTAAATAACATATTCTTGTCATTGTATTGGTAGGAAGTACACCTATCACATAGTGATGTTTTTTTGTTATTCATGATTGATCTGATATTTCACATAAATGAATCTAACTTTTACATTTACTAGAATTGAAAAAGTTGATTAATATATATAAAAAAAATTCATAAATTTATTATTTTAAAGTTTTAAATATGAAATGATATTGAAGTGTTTTATATGAGTTTGTTTATGATTTATTTATACCGGTCTTTATAATGCATATTCTCAAAAAATACAACAAATATTACTTCCTAAGAGCTATATAAGACCTTAATCCTTCAATTCTACAATCGCTTGCGAAAACACTGAAAAAGTCCAGTAGTATTAGTATTTTGTAATGGGCCTCCATTGGGCCAGTTCTGCTCTTTGTAACCACCACATTCTTAGGCTTAGTTTACTTATATATATACATGATGGAGGCAAGGCAAATTCTCCCTGCACCCAATCTGCCATTAAATTGACGAAAATGTCCCTCTGAAATGAGGAAAGTGACCTTAAGTTAAAAAGGGTGTGGATAAAAAAAATACTTCTTTAACCCCTTTTCTAGAATACATTTCCAAATTTTGGATTTCCATAGCACATTCTTGAATTCTGAAAATTCTTTTCAACAATATATTTTCAGATTTTGTGTTCCGAATTTTCTTTTTCAGGATGTATTTTTTGTATTTCGGATTTCTTTTTCCACAACTTTTACATTTTGACTTTTGAATTATATTTTTTGAATTCCAGATTTTCAAATTCAAAATAGAAGGTAATTTTAGACAATTTGAAAAATAATAGGATGCAAGATGAAATGGACATGGTGCAGGAAGAACTTGGCCTTGATGAATGATTTATCCACTTGACCCTTTGGAGTAAAAGCCATGAGATGTGCAGCATCCAATCTTGTGATTGGTCTTTATCTCTTGTATTCAACAAGAACATGAATATTAATGGCAAGAAGCTTATCTATTGAGCTTTTGAAGTTCAGGGGTTGACATTAGTGTTATGTTCCTGCAATTTGACAAGGAATATTGAGACTTAAGCACCAACAAAAACCAAGCTAATGCATAGCTTTACATGGTTTTGTTAACACGTGGTACTCCAAAATGGTTATGGTTACAACTTAACACATTAACAATTGATGGAATCGTTCCAAAGTCAGGTGGTAGCCTACCTAATACATGAATTTGCAAAGGAAAACGTATCAAACCTGCTTCATTTAAAATAATACCATTACACAGCTTGTGTAAAAGTGCTGCTGCAATTATATAAATTTGTGCTGCTAAAAACATGACAAAAAGTGAAACAATAGTACATGATTCTACAATTTGACTCTTGCCTTGATGTTCTGTTCAGCTTAGATAATGAATAGTGAGTGAAGATGTTAAAAGCATATTTTCTTTGGTTCAACAAATGCCACTATCATATTGCTCAAAAGGGTAATGAAAAACACTGTTTCAGCTAATAACTTTAGTTGTCAACTAAACACTGAACAACTACTCTTTGCACTACCGAACCAAACCAAAATTCAACCCGACCTTAACTGCTCGATATTTTATTTTCTTTTCTGTTATGTTTTCCTCCAACTTGAGAAGGTACTCCTATGTTTCAGTGTGGGAACATAACAGATAAACTTAGGAAGCTTTCATGTGTTTAGGAAAATGCTTGGTTGTGTGGACCATACTGAGGTTTGAATTGTTGAACAGAATATCTGATTTCACAAACCTTTTCCTTTTGGGTACGAATTTAACTGACTTTATTACTAGTGCATGAAAAGGACCGATTTACCAATTGGAATTACTGAAACATAACTGATTTTAGAGTATATTTCTTTCTTTGAAAATACGATGCTGCTAATTTTTTCACTACATAACATAATATAAATCATGTTTATCAGTAATTCCTACACAATATACTAAAACTTTTTCTTTAGAGCGTGAAATTTGGACGGATTAAAATGAAATACCCTCTTGTTTGGAAGTGATATAAAGGAAGGGAAGACAAAAATGAAGATAAAATCAAGTGTAATCTCTTCCATTACTTTTCTGAGATGAGGTATTCTGAAAATACATTATGTTACCTATAAAGGTTATACTTAAATTTTCTCTCTCTCTCAAATTACACCAGGGTAAAAGGATTTTAAAGGGCCTTTAATAAAATAGTACATTCATGATTGTGATCTCATTCTTACCTTCTCAGACAAGGAAAAAAAGTATTTGAGTTTTTACTTCTTTCTGATTACATTTCATTGTTCTCAGACAAGTTTAGTGTAGGAGCTGGGTAATGATTAGTAGTTATCTTCTTGATAAGTACTTTGTGAAGATGATTTGTTAATTCAGATGTATTCTAGTACACAATGCACCCTGCAATATATTATATGAATGTGATATATCTAAACCACAGAATCTAGCATTTGTTCCACAGTTGATTGCGCTAGTGGGTGCACCAAATCCTCTGTGGTTAGACTAACAATCCTAAATTATTTAGTATACTGTTGACTCATTAAATAAAGTCCATAACAGATATCTTTCAAAGTTACAAACAAGGTTTAATTTCCCTCTTTATCATTCTATAAATAGCTGCACCATAGACCAAATGTCACATAACTCAAGTAACTACATTTGACAAATTCTTTGGCACCAATGAAGACTACCCACCTCCCTGGCAAGCAATGTTACTCTTGGTTCTTACTTGGCCTACTCTCTATCATTGTTTCCCTTGCTTCAGCTAAAGAGAATCACTACCATGAGTTTGTTGTAAGTGTTTTTTTATTCAATGTAATGATCACACTATATTTGCTCAGTTTTCAATTATGTCATGCATCATTTCTTAATTGTACTATCTTCAATGTTTGATTGAAATAGATTCAAACTGTGCCAGTGAAGAGGCTGTGCAGAACCCACAATGTACTCACTGTAAATGGGCAGTTTCCTGGCCCAACTGTGGAAGCAAGAAATGGAGATTCTCTTGCAATCAAAGTAGTAAATGCTGGACCATATAACATCTCCATCCACTGGTAGATAGCATCATCATTTATCCTCACATAAATTTCATGCTAAGACATTTTTTACTTTACCCTTCAGTCAGGGCAATTTCTATGTTGGAAGTAAAGTAACCTCTTAATTCATTATGCTAATGATACATACATGAAAATTGAAATGCATCATGCTGACAATGTTATGTGTACTTTGCATCAGGCATGGGTTAAGGATGTTGAGAAATCCATGGGCAGATGGTCCTAGTTATGTGACTCAGTGTCCCATTCAACCAGGGGGGAGTTACACATACCGCTTTACAATCCAAAACCAAGAGGGGACACTATGGTGGCATGCTCACACTGGTTTCCTAAGAGCCACTGTCTATGGAGCTCTCATCATATATCCAAAACTGGGTTCTCCTTATCCCTTCTCCATGCCTAAGAAAGAATTTCCCCTCCTTCTTGGTACTTACCTAAAACCATCACTTATTCTTCTCAATTCAGTTCTATAATTTAGCTTTGCACCATAATAAAAAGGTTTCTTCTATTCAAAAGATGTTGAACTTTTCATTTCTCTGAATAATGCACAGGGGAATGGTTTGATAGGGATCCAATGGCTCTCTTAAGGCAGGCACAATTCACAGGAGCACCTCCAAATGTGTCTGTTGCATACACAATTAATGGTCAACCTGGAGATCTCTATAGATGTTCAAGTCAAGGTTTGGAATTATTATAGAGCCATAGCTTCCATGCAGATTTCCATTCTCTCATGATATACACATGGCTAAAATATACAACAAACATGCAATGCAGAAACTGTACGTGTACCAGTAGATGCTGGTGAGACAATTCTCTTGAGAATCATCAACTCTGCACTCAATCAAGAACTCTTCTTCGCAATTGCCAACCACAGGATGACTGTTGTTGCCACTGATGCTGCTTACACCAAGCCTTTCACCACCAATGTCCTCATGATAGGTCCTGGCCAGACAATCAATGTCCTTGTCACTGCTGATCAAACCCCGGGAAGATACTACATGGCAGCACGAGCATATCAAACAGCCATGAATGCTGCATTTGACAACACCACCACCACTGCAATCCTTGAATACAAATCTGCTAGCTGCGGCAATGGACAGGTCCCAAGACCAATACTTCCAGTTTTGCCAGCTTTCAATGACACAGCCACTGCAACTGCATACACAGCAGGGATCAGAGGCCTTTCCAAGATCAAGGTTTTCACAAAAGTTGATGTTAGCCTTTATTTCGTTGTTGGGTTGGGGCTAATCAACTGCACAAATCCCAACAGTCCAAGGTGCCAGGGACCAAATGGAACCCGCTTTGCAGCCAGCATAAACAATAATTCCTTTGTACTTCCAACCACCACATCCCTTATGCAAGCCTATTATCAAGGTATTCCTGGTATTTTCACCACAGATTTTCCACCAGTTCCTCCTCTACAATTCAATTACACCGGCAATGTACCCCGGGGGCTATGGACCCCTGTCCGAGGAACTAAGCTCTTCAAGGTGAAGTATGGTTCCACTCTGCAAATTGTTCTGCAGGACACAAGCATAGTAACAACTGAGGACCACCCTATGCATGTTCATGGATTCCACTTCTTTGTAGTTGGTTCAGGCTTTGGCAACTTCAACCCAGCAACAGATCCTGCAAGGTTTAACCTCGTAGATCCACCTGTGAGGAACACCATTGGAACACCACCAGGAGGATGGGTGGCCATTCGTTTTGTGGCTGATAATCCAGGTAACAACACCATATTTACTCCTATAAACGTTCTCAGTCTTAATAGAAATTGTCTTCATCAACATGTCAGACCAGTTGACATGTCAGACCAGTTGACATGAGTAATGACTCTTTCCATCTTATAATATTAGAACTAAACACTGATACTATTGTTGGGAAAAATAGAACAAATTTTCATTTTTTGGTATAGATATAGACACTTGCAAAGCAATAAGCAGATAGAAAGAAAATAGAGTAAAAAAGTTCTGATTTTCCCAACAAAACTTGGACACATATCTATACAAACCTTCACTATTAGGCATCAAAATTTTGAACTTGTATTATTAGACTTAGCATTGAAAACTAACCAATTATGTGGTTTTTTTCCTTACTGCAAATCAGGAATTTGGTTCTTGCATTGTCACATAGACTCACATCTGAATTGGGGTCTGGGAACGGCACTTTTGGTAGAAAATGGAGTTGGCCCATCACAGTCAGTGATTCCTCCACCACCAGATCTGCCCCAGTGTTAGATCAAGAAAACATCATTAGTCACAAATTTTATGTTCTTCAATGATTGACTTGTTGTTTCACCAGGTCTTATACACATGCAAAATAGAGAGTATTTGTTGTGTGGTGTTTCAAGGCCCAGAATTGGACCATGCTCTATTGAGCACCTATGTTTGTGTTTTTCTTAATTGGGTGCAACTGGTACCATTTTAGAAGCAAAAAGGTTTAACCTTCTCTCTCTCGTCATTAGTATTATTATATTAAGAATTACATTCTTGAAGACAAAGATTACGAAATTTTATAATATAAGTGTCTACAAATCTCAACTAATTACAACATTTATATTTTATCATTTTATAATATATAATACAAATATTAAATTCATTTCCAAAATATACACTTAAAAGTTTTCACTCATATCATAGCATAACATTTCCACATTTCACATCAAGTTTCCTTATAAAATCAGTTATAATCATACTCTCCAAATGCTTTACAATAAATAAAATCTTAAAAAAAAAAACACCCAAAAACAATTCACAAAACTAAGCTGCAGCGAAAAAACACTCTTGGATTTGTTATGTGTAATTTTAAAAAACTTGAAAACAAAAGTTACAGCCAACAGCCATACAAAAAAAATTAAAACAATTTTTTCATAAAAGAAATAAATCGTAAATCCATTTAGTCTCTATAGTTTCACTAATATACAATTTTGGTTCTGTAGAATTT
>Ga0123341_1003029_pt1 | contig 14214 bp, 13 predicted proteins | sample Turbeapinknodule_FD_89959 | JGI IMG/M metagenome (GOLD analysis project Ga0123341, IMG submission 89959) | Root nodule microbial communities of legume samples collected from Mexico - Turtle bean Mexico pink nodule | ecosystem: Host-associated > Plants > Roots > Nodule | place: Mexico: Nepantla... | reverse complement strand
TTGTTCATAGATGATTTTGAATACTTAAATCTTATTGTGAATTTATATATGATCTAATATACAAATAGTATGTTGAAGTCTCGGGGAGAATATGAGTTAGTGTTACATATGTTATAAGTTAGTATGGAAAATCATTATTTCCCCTAGGTTGAGGTCAAGTCTGAAAAATCCAGCCAGAACGAGAAGCAATAGGTACGTTTTGTGTATGTAAAGTTCAAAATGTTGCAATAAATAAAGAGAGAAGTTGCAAGCATGATTAAGAGCAGATGTACATGTTGTAAGAAGGAACTAACTAATGGGATTGGTAAGATTAGTGAGAGTGAGATTAGCACAGTTGGTACCCTGAAGCAACAGAGATGAGGTGAAACCAAATCTATTTGAGTCAACATCAAACTCAACTACATTATCCTCCAATTGATGCCCTCCAATCACAACCGCACTCCTCCTACGGCTCCCACCGTCCACGAAACCCAAACACCACACATCCACTCCTCCCTTTTCAATCCTCACCATCGAATTCCCCCCGAAAATTCTCCAAAACACTTCCTCGCTCTGCATCACCAGATCAACGGTTGGAACCGCGGGTCCCACTCTTGTCTCCGTCAGGTCTCCCGCAGGATAGCACACGCCAAAGGGCTCAACGCCCTCCGTCACCGTTAAATTAAAAGCGGAGGATTCGTTAACAAAAAACTGGACGAAGAGTTTGTAAATGGAACTTTCCAAAACGGTGTAGGGCTCCGCAGTGCTGATCTTGGTCCCACCGAAGCCGGTTTCATCAACGGTTAAGATGGAGCCGTTGATCGGAAGAGCCTTGCCGTTGATCTTTATGGAGGTGACGTTTATGAAATACTCATCGGAAGGTTGTGAGTTGTGGGTGACGACAGTGTCGGCGACGGGGTTCAGGATGAGGGGGGTGTAAGTGAGGTCAATTTTGGAAGAGAAGAAGGAAGAGATGGTGGTGGAGGCGAAGATAGCTGCGCCTGTGTTGGATGAAGAGGGCAAGCAGAGAGAGAAAGAATGAGGGGAACTCAATGCGGTGCTTATTTGGGCCGGGAGGGAGTAATTGGACCGGCCCAAAGCGGCTAGTCCGGCCACATTGGTAGCGAGGCCTTGGAGCAAATGAGCGCCGCCGCAGGAGAAGATGAAATCGGAAATGAGAACGAGTGGGCTCTGGGAGGAGGTGTCGTAGGAGGGAAGGGCGAGAGAGTCGATGAGGGCGGTGTCGAGAAGGGTGGTTCTTGTGAGGGGGTTTTCCGGGAAGAGGGCGCATGAGTCGTTGGAGCAGGCGTTGGAGGGGAAGGAGTCGCATAAGGAGGTGTTGCAGGGGATTTGGTGGGAGGAGGAGGAGGTGTAGGTGGAGTCGCAGAGGAGCCAGGTGAGGGAGGAACCGAGGTCGAGATGGAGTGTGGTGTGCTGGAGTGGGGTTTTGAGGAAGAGGGAGACTGTGAAGAGTTGGGAGGAGGGGTCTTTTGAGATTGGGGCTACCAAGGGGATTTGGAGTGTGGGTGTTAGAGACAACAAGAGGGAGATGCCCAAGAACCAGAACCAGAACCTTTTGCAGAGAGAAGGAAGAGGCATTTTTTGAAGATTCCGGGAGGGAGATAAAAGAAACTGGTTGGTGATGGACCGTTGAGGACATAAACCCATGTCAAATATTGTCGGTGCAGTGCAACTAATGTTCTATTTTCATACGCTGCATGCAGAAAGTACACGTGTAGAGTGTGGCATTAAACTACCTTAGCAATACGGATAAAGATGTATACATCTTTTTTTATTTAATAAAATTATAACTTCGTAAAAGATACAGCTCAGGAAAAAATAAATGAATGTGGAGCAAGTCTTTGTAATATCTCATATATTATGATGACCATATATCACTCCCTATCTACAAGTCTACTTGAAGCTGGGAAAGTAAGGCTGGATTACTCACGTCATGTCAACCCCAGTTAAAGACTTCAATTGCGGGCTTAAGATCTCAACAACAGCATCAGTATTGTATCACAAAAATGTGTTATCTGTAGCACATCTATCATGTGTCAAATATAATACAAGTTGCTTGAAAAAGTATGTACAAACTAATGAAATCTTGAGTTATTGTATCCTGTTAAAGCCGTTTCTGTTGAGCCTTTTTCCATTATGATCTTGTGATAAGCTGTAAATAAAGAAATAAAAATAAAGGAAATAATAGACAAAATTGATAATATACAACAGCGACCAAAGCAAAAATCTTGTTAGCAAAATAAAATCATAGAACCTAAGCTTCTTTCCTATGTTATGCTCGAGGCTGACAATGGCGCAGCACAAATACAATCTCTTGGAACAAAAAAAGTACAGCTTCTGGGCTGGTACTTCATTCCGAAGTCTTGCTTGCTCTTTCAGTAAAGATACCACATTCGGCATTCTTAGCTTTTATTATATAACTCACTTGCGCCTTGAAGAGACCATATGTTGATGAGCCTTGATATCCCTTTGTATTCTGTCTGCATACAAAGGTAGGCAAATTATCTCATTGATCTCATTCAATAAGACTTCTTCTGTGATGTTATCCTTTATGCTTCGCATTACCTGTATTAAAAAATTTACAAAAAACTGTTCAACAGGTCTTTCACATGAATTAGCTAAACAAAAAAATATAGACAACTAAAAAGAAGATTGCATAACAGAATTGAAAAGTGTAACAGGTATTATATAACCTTTCTATAGGTATTGATATCATTTGGAGTTGCTTTGTCTATTCTGGTCCGCATACAGACCCAATGACGCTCCCCGGAATCCCAGTAGCATTCAATGATCTTTCCGGAATAAGAAGAAATGTCTGATGCATCTGAAAATCATTGAGCTAAAAATTAAAATCAAATTATGGCTTCACCTCTCCAGATATTAAGTTAAGTAACAGGAGAATTATGTTATAGCCAGCATAGACGGATTCAATTGTAAAGGGGGTCTTGCCAATGGAATGAATATATTTCAATCGCATTTCAAATATGACCAAAATCGGGTAGTTCATGCAATTAGCTGTCATCTGGATAAATAGTAATGATGCCATTAATTACATTATGATCGTATAAAGTAATAATGATGGTCTACAAGTTGTACAACCTTTAAAAATAACATTCTCTTCCATTAACTTCTTCCTTCCACGTTCAAACAGAAAAAGCATAGGACGATCACCAGCTCCCACCTGTCAACAAAGGCATAGTCAACAAATTGTCATATTAGAAAAGAATATAACACCAAATAAACTAATATAAACTTTTAACTTGAGAAGAAGTACTTGTACAACCTCATAGAGGAAATCAACAGAGTTCATCTCAGGGTATTTCCACTTCAGAAGACCTTCATGTGTGCGAGGGACATATGGATCATCCCAACCCTGATAGAATCATCACTATTAACAATGAACAAGTAGATAAACCAAAAGCCTATATGCATATTTGTGATATGTTCTCAGCCAGTTAGTATTCTTTATAAACCAAAACTACATTAGTATTCAAATTTCTCAAAACCCGATATTGACTCATGCGACAAAACAACTGAGAAATTTAGACTGTTCCCTAGTACAGCATTTGTTCAGTACATCATCCTCAACCACCTGGTGTTTCCTACAAGACAAGTGTTCATCCAACTATCCTATACATCCAAGCTCAACTTGGGAGGTTCAGTCCTCTAGAGACACTAATTACTACCTGGAATACAAGACCGTCTGATGAATGCGATAGTTGTGGAATAAACTTATGTAGGAGCTTTGATACAGTAGATAGTAACCAAAAGCCCTTCCTTCTCACCTAAAACAAAAATACGAAAATATAAACATATAGCTTATCCCACTGGAAAATGTTTCTGAAAATAGAAGACTAAAATAATCATTATACATACACTAAATGGTTCCAAGTCATATCTATAATAAGGATTTGTATTCTTTGAAAGGCCCTCTCGTTCCATGTTACGAGGCTCAATTACTTCTTTCTCCAGCAATTTCCACCTTTCATAAAACGGCAGCTGCATGTATTAGACCAAATGGGCATGTCAAAAGTCAGCCAAGCACAAAATACAATCCAAGGACTTACAGGGTTCCGGGTGGACGTAATCTAGTATATATAGTATGTCCTTTTTTAAGGTTTTACCAACTTTCCAAATACTCTCATTGGAATGCATTGCATATTACACATTAGCAGCCAGACTTCATTGGAAGTTAGAAACCCACTCCCAGAAATATTAAAAAGTATCTGATATTTAATTGTATCAGTAGTAGTTAATTACAAGTTAATAAACAAAACACTGCTTCTCTGATTATGATGATGATGATTTAAATTATTTCACTAATTGCATTGTCTAGCCGGATCCAAAAGAAATAAGGATTACTTATGATCCAGGATTTTCAAACTTACTAAGAAAAGGACCCCCAATTCAGAGGCAGTTTCAAATCCAACTAGAAGCTTACATGTGCTTATTTTACTGCATGATTGTTTGGAGATACTTTAGTTAACTGAAATACAAATACCTTGTTAGGAATACATTTGGTTTTAGTTGACCCCAAAATATAACAACTCAATAATAGGAGTAAGACCATCATTTAAATTTCTTTATTTTATATAATATAATAGGAGTAAGACAAACCATGAAAGAAGTCAATAATATCTCAACACTGTAGTTGTCAATAAATGTGTACCTCTGTCAAAGAGACCTTATTGATTGCCATCAAATCATAAATGAGGTATCTTCTCTCTTGCTTATGTGTGTGTGGATCCTTGTCAATAATCATCTCCCCATCAAGTAATGTGTAGTGGTGATTCCTCTCAGGTGTACCCTTGAAAAGATTATAATCGAAAACAATTGAGTTATCATTTAGATAAATCTAAAACAAAATTTATAAAAGACAAGACACAGCTTCCAAATACCCGAGACAGATAAAACTCACTTGATAACAAAGTAAATTGAATAAACATACATACCCCATTTGAATATCTGCAAGGAAATCGCATATTGATCCTTTGGAAAATAAATTTTCTGTCGATCAAATAACATCCATCACAAGTAATCAGCATCATATATCGTGTCCCATCAGCTTTCCATGTGGCATAGTAATATCGTTGTCTCAAGAGTTGCAGATTGTCCCTGCAAAAGTAGAAAACAATGATCTAAAGTAAGTTGTTAAAACCAACGAAGATAATAAACAAAGATGAAGACTTAGATTTACAATCAAGTTTTAAAATTAATCTCCTCGCTCAAACTCAACTGCATCAAATGAATATTTTGTTCAGTTTTCATAAAAACTGAAAAAGAATAGAATTAAGAAATGTCTTTTGATCACAGAACATCCATTAACTTAATAGCCAAATTTGTTTGTTAGGCTAAACATCAATTTGAAGTTAATTGTAGCATTTTTTATCGGTAGGAATTAAACACATGTCAAGGAGTTTATAACAACTTAGTCAGATCCCTTTGACAATTTGTTTGTAGAGTATTTTGTAAATACAAAATAATATTAAAATAAAATCTTAAAATATTCATAAAAAATTTAAAAATTAACTTTTTTAATCTAACTCAACTTCACAAAATCAACCTATAAGATAAGATTTGCACTTACTTATATACAATAATTGAACTATATCTTTAGTCGATGTGGGACTAACAAAAACAAAAAAGAATGTCTATGTAAATGCAAGGATCAAAAATTTGTTTAGTTGACAGAAGTTAAATTATAATATATACAGGGTGGAAATCTGGAATTTGAACTTCCAACATGTTTGGAAATTAGTCACAGGTTTTGACAAATAATCCATCCCAAAATTAAACCAATAGAAAGTATGAAATCATGACTTCTTTATTGACATCTCTGTATAATATATCACAAAGATCCTGTTATGTTGCTCTTAGTTATTCTTCTTCTCCATCAGCTCTAATAAAAAATAGAAAGGGTTTTTTTAATTTAGTGAAATAAATGTCAGCCAATTTGAAAATTTCTGAAAAAAAAGGTATGTTAAAACAAAATTTACGAAAAGCACAAGATGCTCCTTTCAATGAATAATGCATATATCCAATTAAACAATTGAAAGGCAAGTAACGGTAGAGAACACATACTTTAGGTAGTTATTCCTAAGACCTAGTAGTTTTTAATGTCCATCTCAGTGAACAGCCAAGTCCATTCTAAAGTTATGTATAACTCAATGTAACAAAAACCAAAATAATCAAATGTATTAAGATTGGACCTGTTCAGAGAAACAGGGTGTGATCCAGGAAACTGCGATCGTCCTCTTCCCTAAAAAGAGATAATAAAGCAAAAATAATGCAATTAATTAATGGAATAAGTGTATTCACGAGAAACTAATGTTTCCGAATAAAAAAATTATTTGGCTTCAATGTTCTCTTGGAATTTTATTGAGATGCATCAAATACAACCCATTGCTCTAGATAGCATAACTTTATTTGTGTAAAATTAATAGTTATATTGACTTTAAGGTGGAGATGACAGAGAGAAATAGAAAGACAGGGAAGTATTGCTTAAGTGAAACTTATTTCCTATACATTACAGTACTTATATTATATACATTTAGACTCTTCATACTAATATTTTGTAGGAAAAGACTGAATGGGTGCTACTTCCAAAACACTAATTCCTATGAAAATTAAATCATACATGTGATGCACGATTTTTTTTAACATATTATACCAAAAAAAAAAGCATTCTTGATTATATGATTATATCTCAACTACGATGAGTTTAAATCATTTTCAATAAAATATATAAATTCAACAAAAAAAAGCCAATTCAGAAAACCCACCCCTGTGCCCAACTTGAGCAGTTGATAACAAACTTCTTGCATCGCTCGCAGCTGGTTTGGAGGAATTGGATCTCCCAAAATATCATCATTTGTCAATACTTCATTTCTGACAATATTCTCCTACAAGATCGAACCAAACATAAGGATAGTCCACATAAATATATAACTCCCAGAAATAAATTGTAAACAGAATTAAGGTTCGTAAAAACAGGTCATATTTTCTATTTCAACAGAGCAGAGACATGAGAAAAAAATGGAATTGTAGAAGGAAAACAATTCAATATTAATGTGGCTACATATTGATCTCAGTCACTTTCTAAAAACTTCTGTTATCAGTGTATACATCTAAGTCTCGACAAAGAAAATAGAAAGATGCAAAAGGTGAAGCCAATTCTATTTTCAGGCCATACCAGATATTTTTCAACAAAAATAAAACATAATTAAATGGAAGACTCGTGCTCGTAAAAACTTGTTGGAAGTAAGTTACACTTCAAGCATCCATCCAAGTAAGGAGTTCCTTCAACCCAGTGGAAGCACAACAAATCATATAACTAAGAAGCTATGTAAACCAGGTCAACAAGGTGGACATACTTGTGCTGGAATGTGTCCATAATTTTCCACAGCTGGGACAGTTGTGCTACCATAGTCAGGATCAGAAGTTCTCTTCCATTCAGGAGTTTGAGGACAAACAAGATCTTCAGGCTTCTTTTCATGATAAAACATGTACAGGGCGTCAATATAGTCCTGTTTGTAAATTCCTGGGTGACGTGCCAAAGCAAATTTATTTATCGCCTGGAAGATAACAAGCACAAAATTGTATAACACATTAATTACTCAATTCATGCAGGTATTGAAAACAAACCAATGAATTGTCCAATAAATTTACTCACCTCAGTAACAGATATAGATTCCGTACGCACAAGAAAGTGAACAATCATATAACCTGTGCGATTATGCCCATGGGTGCAATGTACAAGTATATATTTCTTTTCATTTGTTCTTTGGGAGCAAAAATCTTGAACCTAAAATGAATATCTAACAAGTATAAATCATAAAACCTCAAGTAAGATATCAAGCACTGTACCACCATTGTTAGGAACACTAACAAGAAGACAATACTTGACTATCAAATTGTGAGCACTAATCAAAAGAATCAGTAAAAGTAATGCTCGTAAGTTCTAACAGTGAACACTATCAACACTGAAAAAAGGAGCTACCTCATCACAGAATTGTTTTACAGATTCATCATCAGGTACAGCATCTCTTCCTTTGCATCTTATCTGCACAAGCAAATAGAAAATCTAAAGTCAATTGCAATTAACATTTCATAAACAATAGGATGAAAAGATATTGTTACCTTGACATGACCAATTCCTTCTTTAGTCCAATCTGATAGAGGATAATAACGAGTAGTATTTGTCAGATCAATCACTAAACCAAGCTGCAAAAAACATAAAGTCAAGCACTATGAAGCTGGTTGCAACACATTCTACACAACACTACAAAGAAAACAAGTATTCGTTCATGGAACACAATGTAAAATCACTATAATGAAACATACTCCCTTTTTTTAAGGATACTCTTAAATTGCTTGAAATTGTTTTTTATTCACGCAATATTTGGTACAGCTATCTAGGTAACAGATAGAACATGTAAAAGACCCCACAATGTTTCAAATTCTTCTCTTTCTGTGATTACTAATCTTTCTGTGTACAAAATATAAATACTACTATTCAAATTCTTCTTGTTTCTACCTCTTTCTCCTTAAATCCTAAACCTTAATCTAAGTTGTCTTATGTCAATTTACACCAAATTCATGTAAAGGACATTGCATTGTGACATATATATGTGAACAATAGAAAGTTCCTTTAAATGTTGCGAAGCAATAAAACGAAAAATTGTTTAACATGGTAAAATAAAAAGTTCAGTCAAAAAAAGATGATAAAAAGTCATATCAAACGATTCAAACAAATCCATCCCATGACTTGTCTATTTATATTGGCAACTTGCGCACATCAATACTATTGTCTCCCTTGATGTACTTAAATACATACATATTTCCAAAGTAGAAGATATTAATCAAAGGAAAATGTTTATTAATGTGCATTTGATGTACTTACTTCCCGACCTAAGACTCTTTGTTGATGAATCGCTTGTTTAGGAGTATATGTTTCCCGTGGAATGTAATTATTGAAAGATTTACCAAGTGGAACCTTTGAAGGGATTATGCGTCCTAATTCTTGTCCATGTGCTGGGCAGTCAAGCCAACCTGTAATATACAATCAACTAAAAATCAAAATCTATAAAAGAAAATAGAGCACAACATCATAGACTAATGTTATTACTAGAATGAAGAGCACTAAAAAGGTGTCCAACTTTGTTAATAAAATTGTAGCTTGGTGTAATAAGTGGAAATTGGCATGACCGCTAATTCTGCTAAGGATTGATGGGTTAGGAAGTTACATGTGATTAAAAGTTACATATAGGACCTTGATATATGGAAATGGGATATCCATTAATAAAGGTGAGGAAGAGAGTAAGATTGATATCCAACTAAATCTTTAACAGTGGTATTGGTCAGTCAAAACCAATGGAGACAACAAACAAAGGTTTGTAATGAGGGACTCAAGAAGTTGTTGGAGACTTCGCAACAAGATAACAAGTTGATTGAACGACCACAACAAAGAAATAGCAAGATTGTGGAGCATGCTCAAATTCCATTTCCCAATGGCTATAATTATTGTGAGTGGTGTGCCAAAATTGAACAATTCTTTTATCATGAAATGACTCTGAACTATCAGTGTGGTAAACTTTTGCTTTTGTCTATGGAGGGTAAGGCATTCATGTGGCAATGACATTACTAGATTGAGTGGCAAGCTGGACATAGCCAAACTAAAAAGAAAGGGTGGCAATAGATCTTGCAAGATGTGGCAAGTCATTTTGATGCAAGCAATTGCGATGATCCAATTGCGAAATTATCTAAACTGGAAGAACAAGGTTCTTTACTAGATCAGCTTGAGCATTTTGATAAACTATTAGCTCGAGTTGATGTGATGCGACTGAAGAAATGGGTGAGTTTCTTTAGGGAGGTTTACACACTTCCTTGGAAAAGTCTTTGAGGATTCATAACCCTATGAACACAAGATGCAATGAGATTAGCACGCTTGCAGGATGATATACTTCAAGAATTGGAAAAGAAAATTTCTAGCACCAAACAATCTTACATAGCTTGCCAAAAAAGAAATACAAGAAACTAGTCCTTCTCAAACCAGATTCAAAGATCCACTCTTATTACCCATGTTCAACATCATCAATCGGTTGTCTTCGGGATCAAGTTCAATGACAAATTTGAAGGTCTATAATCTAATTAATGCAAATAAGAAAGAAATGAATGAAAAAATTGCAAAAGGCCTATGTCTATTTTGTGATGAGCAATGGGATAGATGTCACAGGCACAAGTGCAAGCTACGGGGTAAGCTTTGTGCCAATTTTTGGTTCACAAGGTGGCGTGGAGGTGGACGGTTGAACTAGATTCAGGTGAGGTGCAAGCAACTTAGGCAATTGGGAAGAAGTTGTTCACGAAGAGGATGTGCATATATCTCTCCATGCATTAAAGGGCATACTAGGAAGACAGACATTGCAGTAGGGAGGCACAATCTAAAAATAGGAGGTACATGTAGACATATTATACCAAAGGTTAAAAAAAAGGAATGAAGTTGTCACTGAACTTCCAGTCCATGGAATCATACGAGCCCAGAGGATGCTATTTGGCATGAGTTTTTCCAATTGAAAAAGCAATTTCCAAATGTAAAATGGCAAGAAGTATGGAGCAAAGGTCCTTAGGTGCAAGGCCTTCACAAGATGGGGACAATGTAATAAGTAGAAATAGGCATGACCATTCATTTTGTTAAGGATTGATGGGTTAGGTAGTTAGTTGTGATTAAAAGTTATATATAGGACCTTAATGTATGGAAATGGGATATCCATTAATAAAATTGTTGAGGAATTTTTTAATTCCCTGAGTGAGATCTTGGTGAGATCTCTCTATGTAGTTTCGTGTGGTAGTGTTTTTTCTCAGTAGAGATGAGGAAAAGAGTAAGATCGATATCCAACTCAATCCTCAACACCTAGACCCAATTATGACAAAAGAACATATTAGAAAACCATTTATACATAATCTATTAATAAGACACAAAAAATGGCAAATCAGTTAAAGAAAAAGGTCTTCTTCATGCAATGGTGACATGTAATATTAGTGAGTTCAAACTATGTAGTCAACTTCAATTTTTCAATAAGACTAATGATTAGCCAAAAGATAAAAGATGAGTCTCTAATAAAGGCCATGAAATATGCCTGTATATCACAACACCTACTACTTATAATTAAAACTTTCACAAAAGTATCTTTCTCGTATTGCACAAGTGTGACATTTAACATACACAACCATCTTCCATATAGGCCCACATTTGGTATTACTTTCTGGAGGAATATAATTGTTCTCCCTTATTCAAAAATCTCTTTCATAGAGCCATTATGAAGAAAAACCAAAAACCGATTATCTCACTATAATAAGTTGAACCAAAACACGATAACTCTAGATAGTGCAGGGAAAAAGTAACCCTCCAATGCCAAAGGTAACTTATAGCTTCATTTATTTACAGCGACTCCATAATTTATATAGTTAAGTTCCTAATAGCAAAATAGAAAATACAGTAGAATGAGATCAGAGTAGCGAGCAACATCTTCACAACGTAATAGACTATAATTGACAACCAAATTCGTCTGTATTGTGTATAAGATAAATAAATACAACAACCCACCATCAGGAAGCATGTTCCTATCATAAGGTCTAGAATTCATATTGTAAGGTCCCCGTTCATGCCCTCGATCCATGTATGGGGGCTTTCTTTTCAAACCTCTACGTGTATCCTCATTATTCTGTTGCATGAAGAACTCAATAAGAAATAGAATGGGAGATATCTGAACAAAAAATCGACAAAAGATAAACAATTCCACAATAATCTAAGAAAATGCAGAACATAAAATTGCAAGTAGTAGAATCAGTTCAACAAGTACAGCTGAAGAGCAATTGCAGCAGTTCCACACACACGTAGATACCAGAACAACCAAAAGGTCGTTTTGCAGGCAGTTTTGCACCGTGAAATTCATTGGCACAAGACAAAACAGCAAAACGCCACCCTAAAATATTTTCATAGGTACCATAATACTTTAAGACAGACTCTCACAAAGGAAAATCCTCAAAAAGCATGATAAAGGTGGATACAGTTATTCACGCGTCACTGGATTTGGAAAACTACTTATATTAAATTATGAAAACCTGACGTCAGATGATGCATTACATCTACCGGTGGTAATTCACGAACAAAACAAAAAGAAAACAGAGAGAAAACACTGTGTTTTGGATTCTCGAAAATAAAGAACGACGTTAAGCAGAGAAGAAATAAGTTGAATTGTTCAGGAGAGTTGGTTTTTGGTCCTAGTCATAATCTTGGTGCTAGGTAAACCTAGATTAAGTGGCGAGTAACGAAAGAAAGGAAAAAAGTGAAGTAGAAACAAAAAAAACATTTGCAGATAGTAAGATTAAGGTTGCGGGAAGGATGAATCGAATCTACCATGTGATAGCTCATGGGGGTAACAGATTGATAAGAGTAGGAGAGTGAGGTGAGAGAGAATGTGGTTAGGGTTTTTGATGGATGAAGAAGTGGAGAATTGATCGTGGAAGGAGAAGAATTTAAAGATCTGTTGTGGTGTGCGCCACCATACATATCCGGTCTTCGCTCCGTAGTGAACCGACAAAACCACCCCTTTTATCCCTCTTTTTCTTGTTTTTTTTTTCACTTTATTTATTTACACTCACCTCTCCACTTTTCTTTTCAAATTTCATCACATACCTCTCTATTTTTTAAATTTAAACAAAACAACAACTAAAATAATTTAGGGTTATTATGATTGGATTTTTCAAAATCAAGCCTACGTCCACTTCAAATCAAGATAGGTTTAATTTAAAATTCAAATTTATTTTAGTTAGGTTAAACTAGTTAGATTTCTTTCAATTTAATTTAAATTTAAATTTAATTAAGTTAATTAGATTAAATCCAATGTGAAACCAATCGTGAGATTGGCCTGACATGGAATTGACCTAATCAAGTTATGTGGATTCAACCCAACTTAGCCTAACATGGTATTGCCCAGATGTAGCCTAATATATTAGTCGACCATGACTTGACTTTGCTCTACTCAACTGAGTACATCTTTATCTCACTTGAGCTCGAATCGATTAGACCCAGCAAAATTTGGGTCAATCTGGACATGACCTAACCTAATCTTGATCGGACTCGACCTAACTTGGGACCAACCCAAGTCAATTAAACATGGAACAAGCCAAATTGGCTCGAGTTAAACCCTAACCGACTAAGTTCAACTTGACGTGGGATCGACTCAACTCAACTTGACATGGGTCCAACCCGATGTAGGCCTAATGTCTCGACCCAACACAAGCATAAATCAACTCAGCCCGACCTAGCGTAGTTCATCTCCGTCTCACCTAGGCTCGACTTGACCTAGACTCGGTCGAACTCAACTTAACTTGGGTCTCACTGATTAGACTCAACCTAACCTAGGCCAAACCCAACTCGACTGAATGACCCATATTGACTCAAATCGACCTAGGTCCATGCCCACTCGACTATACCTGACATGGGATCAACCCAACTCAATTTGACATGGCTCTGACCCGATGTAGGCTCGATGTCTCGGTCCAACACGAACCCACCTCAACTTGGTTAAACTTGATGACCTAATCTTTCTCAGTTCCATTTAGGCCCAATCGAACCAAACTTGACTCGACATGAGCCTAGTCCAACTTTGATGAACATGGTCTCATCCCGAATCATCTTTATCTGGGCCCAGACTGACTCAACTTGACCTAAGCCCAAACTGACTTGGTTTAACGTAGGTTTGAGGCGACTCAGTTTGAGGTGGGATATGAACACTAGTACAAAAAGGTAAATTAACGACGGTTAAAATCGACATTTAAAGACGGTTCCAGAACCGTCGTTATTACAGGCGTCGTTAAAAGGTATGAATTTTTCACGACGGTTCTGGGAACCGTCGTTAAAAGGTATGGGCTTATAACGGTTGTGAAAACCGTCGTTAAAGGTGGTTTCTTTTTTTCAAAAAAAAATTTACGCGACTTTCAAAGACGGTTCCTCTAGGAACCGTCGTTATAAGTAATGCCTTTTTAAAGACGGTTCCAAGTGGAACCGTCGTTATATGTATTGATTAAAAAAAATAAAAAATTTTATTTTAAAAAAAATCTCAAATAACCTGCATAAAGTTTTCAATTCCAGAAAATAAAAACATTTCAAATCATAATTTAAATATAAAAATTACATACAACAAATTATAACAT
>Ga0123341_1003028_pt1 | contig 14217 bp, 5 predicted proteins | sample Turbeapinknodule_FD_89959 | JGI IMG/M metagenome (GOLD analysis project Ga0123341, IMG submission 89959) | Root nodule microbial communities of legume samples collected from Mexico - Turtle bean Mexico pink nodule | ecosystem: Host-associated > Plants > Roots > Nodule | place: Mexico: Nepantla... | reverse complement strand
TTATTATTATTATTATTATTATTATTATTATTATTATTATTATTATTATTATTATTATTATTATTATCTTTGTTAACAGTCAAATGTACATTTAAACTATCACTTATGATTAATTTTCTTTCTCTCGCATTATAATGGATGGCCATATATCATTCATATATATATATATATATATATATAATATTTTGAATAATTTTATGACATAATCTTTTTAGACATGTGCTGAAAATGTAACATTGACAAAAAGAAATAGTCATCTTTAAGTCTAAACATGTCCTATTTTATTTTTTCTATTGAAAGGGTTGAAGCACCCCAACACTTATATAATTTTTTTTATTTTTTCTATTGAAAGGGTTGAAGCACCCCAACACTTATATAATTTTTTTTCTCAGAAGAGAGTGTCATTTAGTGATTTTATTGATTGGAGACCATTATTCAAGCAATGAAAATTAGTCATATATTTAGTAATATTAAATATATTAAATTAAAATAGAAATTAGAGATCTCTACCACACATTCTCACAGTGAAACCTAATTACCAACTCGTGCGTTTGACTGTATAATAGGTGATGCGGTCCGATAGAGGGTGGTTTAATAAAGTCAATAAATTCTCACTCAGATAGATTATAAATGATTCTAATACTATTTTAATTGTGATTGAATCTTCTTGCCTAAGAGCTTTTTACTATTTTAGGGTTGGAGGACCCTAGGCACCTTCACTTAATAATTTCGTTGCTTATGTATTAAAGAAAACAAACCATAGACAAGTGCATGTGAGTGTGTATTTGTGTGTTTCAAGCGAATATATGAAACCTTTTACGTCCATTCATCCACGTACGAGGAACACAAACATGGCACCCGTAATAACAAGCAAAAGTTTGTGAAGATCACTACTTAAAAGAGTCTCAAAAGCACGAGTACGGTACTTTAATTAACCACTTGTAATTTCTTTTAATAAATAACAAACGATTCAACAACTTGCCTTTGCTTACAAAACTAAGTACTCGGGAATATTAGCTTTCTGAATATTTTTCTTTCTGAATATTTTTCTTTGATACTGATTAAGGTTTGGTATTAAATCTATCTCGTTAAAGGTAATATTAGTGAATTTTTCGTTCTCTAACTGATGTCTTGAACCTCTAGTATGTATGCACTCAATTAAAAATTATTGTTAGAACACTGGAGTTGATCCTTGAATTCTAAGTTACTTTTATTTAATTTTTGCAGGGTAGGCACTTGAAGCCTTTTTTTGAATTCTGTGTAAGAAAATATATGTTTTTGTCTTTTTTACTATGTATGTTTTTTTCCTATATATAAGGGTCGAATCACAGCTAAGGATTATATTTATTTTATTTTTTCTAGTCTATAAAAAATCTCAGAAATATTAGCTAAACTTTATTCATGGCATGTATTCATCGTGAAGTTTGGGCTATAACAAGCTTCGATATGCTTAATGACGACAATGTTTTATCGTTCCCAAGTTTCTGTAATGATCCAAATAGACAGAAACAGAATACTAAGTTGTACAACCACAAGAAACATGTAAGTGAGCATAATAATGGTCATGGATCAGTTCAATTAATGCTGCTAAAAGAGTAGCAAATTCAAATGATTAATCATACAAATATTGCATATACATTGAAACATAACGCATTAGTACGTAGCACCATCTTACTTAAGCTAACGAAAACAAAGAAAACTAAGCTTGATTTGCATGAATTATGAAGTCTTCTAAGGGCTGGCAAATACTTGTCAGTGCTAGCTAGCACACACTTTATTCAGGAATGAAGTATAGCATCATGAGCAATCAGCCTTAGATTTTTTTTTTAGCAGATTGACTGCTCATGATGTTATATCATTTCCATGAATTTATCTCTCTGCATGCTACCATATCTATATGTAAATGCTGCCCTAATTGTAAAGTTTTCCTAACGAAAGCCCCCTCCTAGGGCAGGGGCCCAATAGTCTGCTCCATTGTCACTCCCAACTTGCAGTGTGCATGACACAGGAACCAGACACAACCCTCTACTCCTCAGCCCCTTCTGTTGTTCTTCCTGAGTATCCTAATTAGCCATACACAACATTCAAAGCATGTAGATTAGAATAAATTTAAAAATGTAATCAACATAACTGTGTTCTTAGCATAACTGTTGGTGTGTTAAGAACAAGTTCTTCTTTAGAGAAGGAGCGACTGATTGTTCAGATACTTTTTCTTTGACTCAATTGAAGGCTTGGTCTTAGATTTCTTCTAAAATTTTATCTGTTTGTTTTTTTTATTCAGATTAGTGTTGAACTTATGGTTTACTTAAATTCAATTTAGATTTGATTTTAGCTTGATGATTTATGGTTTTGGAGCTTCTTGTTTTAGAGTAGATTGATTGATTTCAGAGTAATTTTGCTGGGATTTTGATAGTTAGCTATTTTTAGTAAGTTGTATAAGGATTGATTCACTATTGTTACATATTTATTTATTTATTACTTTTGATAAAAATATAATCCTAAAAAATATATTTCAATTATAAAGGCAAAAGATAAAACATGATGGAACTTTATGAGAACATTTACCGGTTCTCCTGCTGCTTTCCTTTTCAAGCAGTTCTCATTCAGCAGCTGCATCAGAAAGCAAAACGCCATAGGAATTTAATAAGCATATCTTTACAATTTTTGTTTTCTTTTAAACAATATTATATCTGATAAAGCTTTTACTTCTATATTTTTTTTCTCACATAACAGAAGAAGGTAAAGATAAAGGTGTAGTTTCTTTCAAAATGCAAAATCTCCAACCTCCTTTTTAAGAGGTTGGTTAATTGATCCAATGGAAAAAGCATACCTGACCAGGGTCTTCAGGGAATATACAATTCTTCTCTCCTTGAACCTAAAAATAAATAATCACAATCATGACTCAATAAGTGTCACATAATTACTCATTAATTAGTACCCTCGTGCACATGCAGAGAAGAAGGAAGCAGAAAGGGGAAGAGATGCAGGAAGAGAGAGAAGACAGTGAAAGTGATTATTCTTCTTGCTTTGGGACGTGAAAAATGGCTTTATATATATGCTCCTATTCCTTTCTCATCTTAAAATATTTCTCACTTTAAAATATTAAAACATATCCTAATAAAGGTATCATCATAACTTGTGTAATTAATAGCTTTTTTTAACACACATTCATCATTATAAAAGACAAATAATATAAGACAAGGAAGTACATGCTAATCTTTTTTAGACAACTTAAATTAAGTAAACATAAACACAATTATGGTGATAAACCACTCTTTTCAATTAGATTTTTAACCAAAAACTGGTTTATGCTGTTGCTTACAGAATTCTGCTGCCTCCCATTCCCTGGTCCACCACTCAAGTATGGTAAGCTAAGGGCCTGCATCAAAGGATGGGGAAAAGAGAGCATATTTACAACTTTATACTAATTTAATTTTTGATATTGGAATAATACAAATATGAAAACTTATATTAAATATTCGTCTGACATTTTTCTAACAATATTTTCTATAGTATACTGATATGAGTTGTGTTGTGCAGTGGTCTCTCTTTTTATGTATTTTGTTGTGAAAATATATATACATTGGATCTATATTTCAATCTTCCAATGTGAAATGAAGCTTTAACAGCGTGCAGTTTGCATCAGTGGCTCGTGGTTGTTTGGGAAAGTAAAGAGCGGAGAAGAAACATCACCTCAATTTGACTCTGAAGGAATCTGATATACCCAACAGCTTCTAACAAGACAGAGGCTGTGTCAGTCTGCAAAAGTGAAATATACCACACACACACACCACAGTTATTCCCAGTCATAATTATATATTATGCTATAAACCAACCTTTTCTTTCTTCTCTAAAATATCATGGACAAAAGGCAAAGGAAGAGAGAGAACCAGAGAAGGAAAAAATTATAACTGCAAAAAGTTGTCTATTCCAGTTTTCTTAAACATGTGGATGGGTAAACTTTTATTATTGGATTTTTCTATATAAAGAATGTTGATGCTGTTATCATGTACATTTAGTTTAATAAGAGTTTTTCAGTGACATTTTCATGTACTTTTTTATCAGCACCCCATATAATTAAACAGAAAGCTTTGTGAATAAGAACTAAATTGTTAATTATAAGGAGTTTATCATGTTGTATATATGTAACACTAATAATGCTCAATTATGTATTATATAGATTAGTGGGGACCATTATAGTCTTGGACTGTCTAATAATTTCTTTTCAAAAAGGGTGTGTGAAAGAGAAAACCATAATAATTTTGGACAAGTTAATGATTTATTTTTTCATTGAGAAAAGTGTTATTTGAATGAGTTAGGGTGTTACCTTCCCAAATGGGGAAACGAGCTGATGAAGGGCAGTAATTCTGTCACCTAACTTCTCCTTCCTGACCTGAAATTGAGAAGAGGAAGTCATATAAATATGTCGTACACGCGCACATGCTAAAAATTTGGTTATATTTTGTTGTTTCATGTGGCTGTTTCTGATTCTCATTCTTAGATGGTAAAATGACGATGAAGCAAGAGAAAAAGAATAATCATGATTGGGAATTAGACAACCAAGAAAGACAACAATTACACCCCACATGTGTTTGTATGCCTGAAAGAGAGTTGAGATTGGAAGTTTCTGCCTGGTAGTTTGCATTTTACCTTGAATGTGGCCTGTGTTGTGCCAGAGGGTTGAACCCTAGCTTTCTTCAGTGCCCCACCAGCTGCACTGCTATTGCACTTAGAGAAAGAAAGAAAGAGATTTTTATTAGGTTGAAATTTTCAAAACTAGAAGGCAGCAAAATGAGAATCTGTGTACTAGTTTGTTAGTTTATTAACTGATGTAAAAACATTGGTAAAGTATATGAACTATATATATGTATATTACTCATTTTATTTCAAACAAGGTTTAGGGAATATAGAAGTGATTAATCATGTTTTTGATTTACAACCTGTGGAAAGAATTAAAAAGAGAACCCATTAGGTTTCAAACCAAAAAAGATAGAGAAGATCTTGCCTTTAGCATGTATATACTCACTGAAAAATATGGTGGGTTAATTATCCATTCATATTCATATGTATATATTCATAGGTATATGTTGTTTATTGCTGATAAAAAATGGTTTTTTAAATACTCTAAAATAAGAAAAAAAAATTCTGGTAAAATTTAAAGGTGTTGATTAGTAAAGTTTGATGAAAAGTGGATTTCTGCATCCCATATGACAAAGAAGGAAGGGAAAAGGTAATGAAATAAGAAGATTGTAGATTCTGAATTAGTCTAGAGGAATCTCTGTGTATGAAATCTTACCTCAGAAGATCGATCTGGTGGTGGATGCCTTGCATCTGTGTTGCTGTTAGAGAAATCTAACATGCTGCTACTGAAACTTGTGACACATGATTTTGGAGACCAAGATGGTTTTGATGACTGAAGCTCTTCGTTTCCATGGCCATATACGTAGCTGTTAGCTGAATTTTCTTGTTTAACATCAACAAGAGAAGCGTTTGGAGCCTGAGCTAGCATTTGATCCTCCCAGTTCTCCAACTTCTTGCTCTGAAACTGGCCCATCCCAACCTTACCTTGTTCATCCACCACCCCACTCCTATAACCAAAAACATCACCACAAGGCAAAAACAATTAGATTTTGATCCTTCCTTAACCAAACACAGATTGTTTTTTTCAAAATAAAATAATTGAGACACTTCAGAATGTTCTAACATAACTTTAGGATTTCATGGTGTTCCAACCCTCCAAACACAGATATTATATTTACCAAGTGTCTCCATGCAACCATGTTATTAGTTTAGTTTACTTTGTGTGTGTGTCTGTGTAGAGTGGAACAAAAAGAAAGAGAAATATACATGAGTAGCTGGCTCCATGATTCAGGAAGCTCTTGATTCTCATTCCAAGAAGGAAAGGGAAGAGAAGTGGGAGCATAAGGGATGGGAAAGTTTGAAGGAGTGGTGGAGAAGAAAGGAGGAGCTTGTGGAGGCATGCTATTGATATTGATGTTCCACCAGTTAGGGTTTCCAGTGATCATTTGTTGCACTGGTGAGCTCTGAAGAACACCTCTATTCATGCCTTCTTCTTCTTCTTGTTCTTCTTCCTTTTGAGAAAAATTTTCAGCTGCTGTTTGCAAAGAAAGAAAGATGTATTATTATTCTCTTTCTGTGATCTTTCTCTTTCCCTTTCTTTGCTTGGTGTCCCAACCAAACACTGCCTTTGTAGAAAATTTGATAGGTCCTCCAAAGGGTTGATTAAGTAGGGTGAACACCACTGCTTGGACCCGTTTGAAGGAATTAAATTTGAATAATTATGGAGTTTTTGAGAACCTTTGTCTTTGCTTTGCCTTTCTTTATTGCTTTTCTTTCTTTCTCACTTTCGTGTTATTTCTTTTCTTTCCTTTGCTTTTGCTTTATCTTAAAGTGGGACAGAAAAAGGTGGTAGGAATTCCCATAATTATAAAATTGCAAATATACTGCATAATCACTCTAGAGAACATTTTTCCCCTATCATATCTACCAACGTGGCGCACTAGAAAGGCCTAAAACAGTACTCATTAAATAAACACATTTTTACATCAACTCAAAGGTTAAAGATTAATTTCTCTATAGTTCTATACATATTTCAGAGTGTATGCTTGCTCCAAAAGTTTTTTCTTTCTTTCTACTTTCCACATGCCATTCAAAACGTGATGTATCTCTCTGAGGTTGTTGACCTGCTTTTCAATTTAGTTCCATATCAAATACCTCTCGACTTTCATCAATGATATTTTCAGGCTCATCAGTTTTTTTGGTTGATGGAGGGTACAAAACATAACTACTGTTCTGCATGATTCCTTTGTTATAGGCTAGGTGATATACTCGAGAAAGGGTAATCATTCATTAATAACCCTTATTTTTTATATAATCACATTCACAATTATATATATCTTTAAAGGTTTTCAAATTATCAATGAAATTATTATATGGTTCAAACTAAGGTTTTGGATTTATTGAAGTTTTTATCAACAAATAATAATGAATATATGTGAATCACTTTAAAGGTGATTCAACATTTATACAGAGCACACAATTTTTAACTTTTTTCTCTCGACACGTCTCTTATACCCAAAAAAATACATCATGACATCATTCTCATACAGATCAAAGGGTCAATACACCAATCAGAGAAGGAGAAAAACGCAGCTTGAGACTTGGATGTAACTCAAGACTAAGTCTTTAAGTTGAACCAAAGCAAACACTTCCAATACATCTATTACAACCCCCATTAAATATTACTCTGTTTCTATGCTTTCAAATCTCGTTGACAACTGTGATTCAAATCACTCCCCAAACCTCATTTACCCAAGCAGACACATTACACATCCTAAACTAAGAGAAATTTAGTCTGCTCTTAATTGCATAAGTTCACCTTATATAAAGTTTTTGTTGTACAAAAGTTCGTTCTAAAATATACATTATTTACTAAAATTTTAATTATAAATTTTTGAAAAATCAATCTAATTTCAGTGATTTAAAAAGAATACACCAGTAAAAGAAACCCAGAAAAATAAGTTGAATAATATGAAGATAATAGTATTTGGACAAGACAATGGTTCGAATCGATGAAAGTGTATTACATAGAGGAGGAACAGCTTGAACTGACATCACACACACCAAAGAGGTCAATGTCTAGGGCATGCCATTGCTCATGTTTGTTTCTCCAAGAATTTAGTTCCCAGTTTCCATCAATTTTAAACTGTCACCTAAAACTTTTACACATTCTTTTTGGGTATCCCAATAAATCTCCTTCCCAAATGAGCTAAAGTAAAATCCACCAAACATCATTATAACTTTATAAGATGTTTTTATATTTAATATAGTAACATTTCATTTTTTATTTATTTCAAAATTTATTTAATTATCTTCTAATTATTGTTTAAATTTCATATCTGCTATTCTTTACTTTTAAATTATTGATGTTTTATAAATTTAAAGTGTCATTCATTAACTTTGTTAGTTATACAATTACTTGAACAACCAAGATCACAATCTAAATCTGATAGTGATAGTTATTTATATATGTGTTGTATATTTTATCGTAACGTCTTAGCTACGTTCCTGGAAAGTTCAACTTAAATACAGATGAAATGAATGTGTTAAAAACTTCTTATTCTTATTTGGATATTAAAAAAAGTGAGATAGAAAGTCATGTGTATAGATTTTTCCTTCGTCATTGTTGAATATTTGGTAGAATTTTCTAGCATTGAATTTACTCGTTTTTTATTAGTAAAAATAAATGAATAAATAAGAAGTATTTTAAGAATAGTTCAATCTTTATACAAACGATTAATCTAAGTATTTTTTTCCTCAATCTTCGTTACACAGACAAAAATACCTTACACCTTACCTCTTATACAAATATTTATAAGATAAACCATTAAAATTAACCATTAAAACGTATCTATCAGCTAGACCTCTTAATAATTTTTTACAGACATCATGCAAACTAGTAACTCAAGACACAAAAAAATAGGTAAAACATATCCCGCATGCTTTGGATTTTACTTAAGACCAAACCTTCAACTGCGCAAAAGTAAAAATTTCATTATGATTTATCCTGCTATTTTTAAAAATCTTCTTATTCCTATATTTTCACAATTCTTCTACAACTGTTTTCTACCCAACCCAAATCTAATTATCAATTTCATTGACACTACTCAATTTGAAATTTAAAAAAAAAAAAAAAAAATTTAACTTTCAATGATCGGTCAATACCAACTTCATTCACTCGTAGTACATAGACCACACAATAAGCAAAGAAATATCCAAAAAAACACACATGCCTGCGACTTCTAGTTTCAATGAACATTCCTAATCAGATACAACAAAAAAAAAAGAGATGAATAATGAACAAAAACCAATGGTGGAATTATTCCTTTGGCATGAGAAGTGAATTACAATAGTATTATTGTGGAGTTCAATATTAATTCCACAGGCAAACATTCCCTCGTGCCGCATTTTGATGTCGCAAAGAAACAAAAAAACCCTTAATTTTCGAGCTAATTTAGAGTGTGGTGACAGAGGTTATGGGGAAGAAGTTATAAATTATAGGTTTTTGTGTATTGATATTGATATTGAGAATTGAGATATAGGAAGTGTCAAAAAAGGAAGGAAGAAAAGAAAGGTAGAATAGCTGAGAAGGGTTTAATGTTCATATCTTTGTCGGAAGCTGTGTGTCTTTTGTACCCACATTTTCTTATTTTATTTTCCTTCTTTGTCTTCACCTTCTTTGTCATATATTCCTCTTCTCCTTTCATTTCCTATTCATCTTTGATTTCCACTTCAACTATGCCCAATCAATCAATTTCTTAACCTTTGTTTATGATCTAATTTTTCTAAGAATTTTCTCTCTTTATGTGAACCATGCATGCTGCCTCTCTTGTGTCTACATTTCTTAGTTAAAAATAGTGAAAAAATATACATAATTAGTTAAGATTCTATTATTTTTAGATAATTTTTTTCATAGTTACTTAGACTTCTTTAATGATTATAATACAATAAAATATAATAATTCATTGTTTGAAATACCAACAGATTCATTTTTTTTTATTTTTTTAACAGCAAAAAATAAATAAAATAATATAGAATACTTGAAGGTACTCCAACCCTATTACAAAGAGAGAAAGGGTCCAATAGAGAGGGTTTCCAACCAAACCTACAAAATCTAAGAGAACAACCTATTCTTATGTCCAAAAACTAACATCAACAAAAAAGTTTCTCCAAGACCTGCTCTAGTAATAACTTCACGAAGAATCAGATATACTTTAACTATTGCACATTCTTATACAAAATATATATATTTCATAGTACAAATAACACAAACTACAAAAAAATATGTATACAAAATACAATATATATTAAGATCATATATATGTTTAAAGTTCTAAAAAACCTATTTGTTCCACTTAATTTATACAAATGAATAATGTTTAATTTCTTTATCTTACTACTATCATCATTTTAATTAGTGTAACATTTGGTATTTATTATTATTATTGATATTGATCATTATCATTATCATTTTTGTCAATACTATTGTCACCATCTACCACAATTATTGTTATTAAAATTATTATGAACAATTATTGTTATTAAAATTATTATGCATGAATAAAGTATTGTGTAGGTTTTTAGCAAATATTGTGTAATATGTCTTCTGTAGTTTTTGTTTTTTCACGGTTGGGATGGTAAGTTTTGGTGACTCTTTTATATCAAGTTTAAAACTTTTTTTTATATACGGATTCGATTATCTCTTAAATGGTCTAATTTATTTGATTCATTATTTATCTATTGTCGATTAAAATGTAGAGTTAACCCTTGACCTTTGTTTTAAAGAAGTGAGGTTTATGATGATTTTTTTTTATTATGTGAGTGTTGTTTGAGTTTCTATCTCATGACCGAGTTTAATAAATATTGTTTCAATTATAGTAAATTCCTATAAATTGGATCACACTTTATTTCCATTTCTTCTTCTTAAATCTTACATTTTAAAATTTAGTGAGATATTTGTTAAAATTGATTTTCTACTTCTCTTTATAGTTCTAAATTTTAATGTTTATGGTTAACATACATTACAATTTAAATCAATTTGATTGGTCTGATTGTGAATAGTAACGCATTTGTAATTTGATCATTGACTCATAAAGTTATACAGTAATTTTTTAAATAAATAATATTGGAGTTGTAAGCTATGAAGGTAGGCGTTGGGTGAAGGAGTTGTGACTGAAAAACTATTTTACTTTTGTATAGCATTACATGCACGGTCTTTAAAATAAAACAATTTAAAATATAGTTGCTGTTATACATCTGTCAGAACGACGCTATTTGATTTTTATTTTTCTTATTTTCTTTTATCAAGCCAATGTTATATAATTAATCTTACGACGATAAAGTTTACACTAATAATATAGTATATATTAATAGTATTAGTTGTTGATTTTTGATTAGAATTAAGAAATATATGCAAATATTAAAAAAAATTATTAAATAAAAATTAATTAGTCATTATATTGATTAAATCAGATACTATTTTAGAAACTAAAAATTTATTGATAAGTAGTTTTTATTAATAATAAAATTTATAAATTAGTTTTTAAATTAATATTTAATTAACTATCAAGTTTTATCTATAGAATAATATCTAATTTAGTTAATATAGTAATTAATTTTTTTTTTTATCTCTAAAATTGATTTATATTTAATGATCTTATGACTTTTTTACCGTGAAAAGTCACTTTCTAATGCTCAAATTAGAGTTTGTTACATAGTGCACTAGTGCAGAAAAGGTGAAAAATGACCGTCATTTTAACTTTAAAATAACGAATTTCTAACAGTTGTTTTTCAGTGTGTAGTCTATTCTCTTCAAGCAAAGAAGACGGCTATTTAACTTTTGTGTTACATTCAGTCTAAAACTTGGACTATGGTAAAAAATGTCATTTTATTCCCTTCAATTAATAACATTTAAAAAAATTACAGTTATTCATGTTTTGAATGAGAAAAAACACGGTGCCCTAATCTTAGTAACGGTGATGGTGAAGAGCATCGGCAGCAAACAACAACGATGGTGAACGGCAGCAGCAGCGACGACTAGCAGCAGCAAAGAACCAATAAAGACATAGAAAACAACAAATGAAGACAGTGGTGGTGGAAGACAATGAAAACCTTCACCAACAATGGAGGAAAGAAACAAAAAAAGAAACAAATAAGCAATGGTGAGTGAGTGAAAGAAACTTACACAATGACAAAGAGCTCGAAGATGAAAAAGAAGAAGAAGCAGAGAGAGCACGAAGCAAAGAAGAAAGACAAAGAAAATACGAAAACAAAGTGACGCGCTACGAATTAGGATAATAAAATGACTGTAAAACGATGGCTTTAAGGTAAATCCATCGTTTTAAACCAAAGCGCTTGGTATACAAAAAAGACCAAACGCTTTGGTATAAAACGATGCTTTAACTCATAGTCGCCGCTTTATACTCGCTTTAATTTCGAAAATGATACCGCACTTTGATGGACAACGTTTGTCAATAGAAACGTTGTGAATATATTGTCGTAAATGAGTCTTTTTGCACTAATAATAAATACATACCTTGACATAGATTGATCAGCCTATTTATAAGAACAAATTAAACCATTATCTATTGCTTCCTCTAATATTCCTTTTACTCTTAGGTGTCGTGTAGTTCAACTAGTACTCTCGAATAATGAATACAAAGTGAGAACCTCCTTTTCCCCCAAAATTGGGAATTAAAAAATAAAACACTTCTTCATTGGATTCCTCTTATGACATGGATTAGAATGAAGTTAAAAAAAATCTCATTATTATTCCCCTTGATGTCCCAAGAAGGCTTATTTACCAACTAAACAAACATGGCTTTTCATGCCACAAAAGCTAGACATAGCCCTCTTCCTAGTTCCCTTTCATAATTTAAAGGACAACCCTAGCATCATTCCTCCCCTTTCTCAAGGGGGCACCAAAAAGAAAAGCTATAAATGGAAATCAATTTGGTTATCTTCTTAGGTAAGAAACAAAAGAAAAGCACGCCTGTGTTCCTGCTTTCACTTCATTTTTTCTTGTGATTTCCTAATATGAGATCCACTACTGATCGATATCTAGCTGCTTTAACTTTTCATGGCTCAAATTTTGAACCAGCTAAAGTTAATTAATCAGGCTTAACATAATGAACATTACATAAACTCAGGTAGTTGATATACACAGCATGCATTAGATTAGTTTAGAAATCATTATCTGAAACTTGATTAACAGTTATAAAAGTGCATAATGTTTGTTTTATCCATTTATGCCTTTGTCTGCATGCACACTTTTTCTTTTTATTTCCGAACAAAGTTCCTACGCCAGTTGCATTGATGATTAAAAGTTGACCAGTTTAAAAAGCTAAGCTTTTCTTTACTTTGGATTCAGTTTTTTGCACGCATGTTTGTTTTCTAATTTACACGTATTTTCTTACTAGCTAATTGAGTGTGACAAGAAGGATAACCCATTATTTGTTTATGAGACATGAAGCAATCAATCTTTATCTTTTCTGCTAATAGCAGTAGATGGGTTCAAAATAGTGTGGCAAGTCTCCTTTCATAGATTAGAAAATAAGAGTGTATATGTAAATGCTAGAATAGCTTGTGAAATTTTTTGAAGTGTTTCATTTTCTTTATAAGAGAAAAGTATCTCGTTTTATTTTCGTACAAGAAAATCATGAAATAAAAATCAATTTTAGAGAAAAAAATAATTAGTTGTTATAGTGATTAAATTAAAGATATTTTAGAGACTAAAAAAATAGTTTTTATAATTGATAAATAATTTTTAAATTTGTATCTAATTAACTACTAAAGTTTTGACAACCAACTTTAGAATCTAAATAATTGGTAGCTAATTATATACCAATTAAAAACTATTTATCAATAATTAAAACTAATTTAGATACCAATAATTTTGTAGTCTTCAAGATAATATGTAATTTAGTCAATATAACAACTAATTACTTTTTATATCTAAGATTGATTTTTATTTAATGATTTTCTAGTAGTAAAATGGTATGAATGTAAATAAATGATCTCCAAAACAAGAACAAAATATCTTATAATTCATATTATTTCATGTTCGATATAACACAATTAAATAAAGGAACATGTTGAAAGGAGGTGTCTAATCTTTTATACTTTTATATATATTTTTCTTTGTAATAAATAATAAATAAATATGAATCACTTAAGGGACGACACAACCCTTATACAAGAAATAAATAAAAATATAAGACCAGAAACCTCACCTCAATCATCTTAAACTCTCAACAAAAGCTATCAACTATTTTTATCCAATAGATATCCGCCCTTAACAAGAGTATAACAACATATTAAAAACCCAAAATCATAAAGGTGTAAAGTAACCACCAATCATTACCCTTTTAAAATTGAAAAACCTACTTAATTATGTTTGTATTAAATTTTTAAAAGATTATACGTGTAATTTTAATATTTTTATTGTTTCTTAAACTAACAGCTTAAGGCAGTAGATGATAAAAAAAATGGAATTATGGTTGTTTTAAAGTCTTTGTATTATTTACTAGTGTTCTTACAAGGTTAGTAACACCTTGCAAAACCATTATTATTTTCATGTTTGTGTGGAGGTTATAAATATATATATATATATATATATATATATATATATATATATAT
>Ga0123341_1003026_pt1 | contig 14218 bp, 3 predicted proteins | sample Turbeapinknodule_FD_89959 | JGI IMG/M metagenome (GOLD analysis project Ga0123341, IMG submission 89959) | Root nodule microbial communities of legume samples collected from Mexico - Turtle bean Mexico pink nodule | ecosystem: Host-associated > Plants > Roots > Nodule | place: Mexico: Nepantla... | reverse complement strand
TCTTTGTATAAATAAGTTCAATAAAGAGAGAGGTTAGTGAGAAAAAAAGATGAAAAAAAAAGAAAAAATTTTAAAAAGAAGAAAGAGAGACAAGGCTACCACCGTCAAACTCTAACATTCAAATGGCCTAGTAATTAATTAATTATTAATAGTAATAATAATTGATAATTGATTGTAATAAAAATAATTAATGAACACTGCAACTTGACTCTTCACCAATCACCACTTCAAACTCGTTCACTCCGTCTCTCTGGTCTTAGTTTTTCTCACATTTCTCAACTCTCGCTCTTCGCCACCGTCACTCCGCGGCGAACGGCCATCCGAACTCGCACCGCCACTGCTAACGTTCACCGGCGGAGCAATGTTGCTGCGAAGATCACGGTCTCCGTTCCCGTGCTGCTGCGACAGTCACTTCGTGCTGCTGGTGCCTGCGCTACTCGTTGTTCTCCACTGGCTCCTTCTGCTTCCTCACTCCTCGCTTGCTATTCGACCTACCGTGTCGGATCAGATCGAACTCGCCAACGCGACCGAGTCCAACGTCTCTCTCTCGCGACCTCGTGAAGGAAGCTTCGCCGACATGATTGATCGCGCGCTGGAGCACGAGTTCACCGAGAACGACCAGAACGAAGGTTCTGGATTCTAGATTCTAGACTTTTCTGCTCTCGCCGTTCATTTTTTTTTTATTCTCGCTTCACTCTTTTGGTTCCGCTACTGAGAAACTGAATTTGCGGTTTACGTTTACTGTACATGCGCATTCCTAGGGTTTCGGTTCCTGATCCGTGGACATAAACCCTTGTTAAATGCCGGATTCATTCAAGTTCATGTCACGTTGACTGTATTGCTGCATTTTATGATTTTTTTTGTTAGCTTTTGTTTTAGAGATTCGTTTGTAGTGCTTTTACCTGTGCTTGAGTTTTATTTTTCTCGACTAGGATTTAGAATTGAAGAATTTCAGAAGCTGTTTTAATGCTTAGTTTGTTTTTCTTTTGTCTCTTCGTGTTTGCAGTGGCTGATCCGGGAAGTTTCAACAACAGTGTAGCAGAACAACAGGTTAGTATTTTTCCTTGAGCAGTGATATAGTGGTTTAATTTATGACTAGTCGCTGGTTGGTCATTTTAAGCATATAGCAATAGTAATTATAATTGATTATTAATAATAATAATACGCCAACAACGAGAGGAGTGGCTTATTTTAGTAAGTGAAGTTAGTTACATGATGGATCACATGCCGCTGCCATTTGAGTCAGTTATGGATTGAAGTTTTAGAGATATTACTAAATATCATGCAATTTGCTCTTCGATTTGGTGCTCCTCTGTTATTAACTGATTTTTGTCATCTTTTCCTCAATCGGTATTATGCTAATCATTTTTCCTTGCAATCATTACATATACTTCCTTTTGTTGTGTGCTGCCACTCCCACATCTTTCTCGTTATCCCTTTAAAGTACAACAATACTATAACCACACAATCAACAGAAAAAGTGAGGAAATGAGAAAAAGCAAAAAAATGAGGAACTGACGCCGGTTCAATTAAAGTCACTGTTTTAATATATAGTAAATATAGTAAATAGATAGATAAGAGGTCTTAAATTTGAATGACACCATTGAGTTACCCTTTTGTTTCGGTTATATGCTTTGAGTTTATAGACTTGTAGCTTTTAGTTAGTGAGGAATCGGCTTTTGTTCTTCTACCAATATGCATCCGAGGTACAAGTGTATTATGTCTTCTCTGAGCGTCATGATCTACTGAGTTACTCTTTCCTTGTTTGTGGATCAGGCTGTTCTGGAAACTGTGGCGCGAGTCACCCCAAACAAGAATGAAACAAAAGATGAAAAGTACTTAATTTGTCACTCATTTGTTGGCCAATATGGTGTCTTTAATGCATGATTTTGTTACAGTATGTTTTTCTAAACTTACAGGTCATTTCAACTACATAATGTATTCAATAGAGGTGAGGATACCCCAATGTTGATAGATCGGAAGGTGAGACAGCTCAATTTTGGGTTTGTTATTTTTGTTGACATTACATTGAGTTTTGCAAATTTGAAGTGTATAAATTACGCATATTCTTTCAGGACAATGTCTTTATCATTTCTAACTTCAAATCCAAGTATCCAGTGCTCCAGCTAGATTTACGGTAAGTATATCTTGCTATGTTTTTTTGGCTTAAAATGGGATTTTATTACTCACAAAAACTTCTATTATTGCCATATAGATTGATTTCAGACCTGGTAGTTGCTATTGTTTCAGCAACTTGTGGTGGCGTTGCATTTGCTTTTGCTGGACAACCGGTCTGAACATCCTTATTCTAACTTCATTCTCGACAAATGCATACATAGGGTCTATTGTAGTATAATTTCTGTTAACTCTAACACTCAGTATTCATATTCAGGTGATCACCGGATATCTTCTAGCTGGCTCCGTAGTTGGACCTGGCGGCTTTAACTTCATCAGTGAAATGGTGCAGGTATCTGGAAACATTAATTAATGTCTTTTATCTCAAAATATTGTCTCTATTTTTTTTGGTGTTATATTTTTAGCTCAGTTGAATTTCATTTTCATATACTTTTTTGATGTGGTATGTGCAAGCCTGAATTAAATTGTTAGAATAGGCTTAAAATAGTCTCAGAATAGGTACCTATTTGTACCTAGGGTCCTAGATTACTTGTTTTCTACACTTTTCTCTCATTGAATCTCAAATTAATCTGCATTTTATATATAAATATGAAAACCTAAGAGAGACTTGTACAAACCCTCCAATAAAGTCCTTTTGGCTACTATTTTTATTTGTTATGATATAGATGTACAGCATATGCTGTATACAATCCTAAACCAAATTAAATACGGAAACAATTTGTCAAAGGAAAATACAAATGTACCATCACCAAAAAGAAAATTCTAGTTAAACAGGAAACTATTTAAGTATTTAATAAAATGAACTTTGTTCAAATATTTAGGTGGAAACAGTGGCACAGTTTGGTGTAATATTTCTTCTGTTTGCATTGGGCCTGGAGTTCTCCACAACAAAGGTTGGCTTGTTTTCTGTTTTCTTGTATTTTCTCTCTTGTTTCTGTTTTAATTAGCTCTAATTATTGTGTTTTTTCATATATTATTGCAGCTGAGAGTTGTTCGAGCTGTTGCTGTTCTTGGTGGTCTACTTCAGATTTTTCTATTTATGTGCATGTGTGGACTTACTGTATCGGTATGCTTTATAAATGTGATTCACCCAATATCTGAATTTCTTGTTTGTTATTATTCTTGTATAATTTTATAGATTAATGTGGAAAGCCAATCACTAACAAAACTAGTAACCCTTGGATTTCAGATTTTTTTATTTATGTGCTTGTGTGGACTTACCGTATCAGTATGTTTTATAAATGTGATTCACCCAATATCTGAATTTCTTGTTTGTTATTATTCTTGTATCATTGCATAGATTAATGTGGAAAGCCAATCACTAACAAAACCTGTAACCCTTGGATCTTGTAGTTGTCCTTTATGGACATTTGTGTCTTACGTAAGATTCATTTGACTTTGCTGCTACCTTGTCTATTAATTACATAATGTAGTTCTCTTGTCTTTTTTAAATACAAAAGTACTGATATTCAAATTAAATTTAGTATGCATGTTGGTTTAATGATGCGTTTCTCCTTTAATAAGTAGATTTGGGGAAAATCAAATTCCACTTGAATTCCCCAGGGATGACAAATTTGGTAGGTTGAAACTGCTACCATGTACTTGAATGGTGGAAATAATTCATGGGTATAATAACCAAGTACCAGTGTCTATAATCTAATTTGTCTCAACTGTCCTGATTTTCAAATTAAATTTAGTATGCATGTTGGCTGAATGATGTGTTTCTCCTTTAATAAGTAGATTTTGGGAAAATCAAATTCCACTTGAATTCCCCAAGGACGACAAATTTGGTAGGTTGAAACTGCTACCATGTACTTGAATAGTGGAAATAATTCATGGGTATACTAACCAAGTATCAATTTCTACAATCTAACTTGTCTCAACTGTCCTGAATTGCTTTATCTTCCTTTCGGGATATGTTCAGAATCCATCATGTTTGATGCTAGTAAATTGTAGTTATATAATTTGACTTCAATTGCTGGTGACAGATAGAAAAAAAGTAGCAGCATTAAAACATATTTATTCACAGCTCTGATTGAATGCTATTTTTGCAGCTATGTGGTGGTAAAGCTTCAGAAGGGGTTTTTGTTGGTGCTTTCCTTTCCATGTCTTCAACGGCAGTGGTATATAAACACAACCGATCTGATTCCATCTTGCAGACACATCCTTTGAACTTTTCATTGTATAATTAGTTTTAGGTTTCTTATCCACTATTTTTTGGTTTAGGTCTTGAAGTTTTTGATGGAAAAGAACACCACTAATGCTCTTCATGGACAAGTCACAATTGGGACCCTTATTTTACAGGTACTTAGTTGGTGGTTGCTTGTGAATTAACTTTTCTTTTGCTTTGTCGTATCCATACATTATTAGTATTCTTTGCTCACTATTTTACCGATAGAGACTATAATGCCAGCAGAATGTTCTATTAAGTCTTGTCATTTTTCTTAAAGGATTGTGCTGTTGGATTGCTCTTTGCATTGCTTCCAGTTCTGGGTGGCACCTCAGGTGTTTTCCATGGTGTGTTATCAATGACCAAGCTGTAAGTGTAGAACATCTGGAGTCTTTGGATTGAACTGATATTTCCATTAAGCGCCCATCTTTGGTAGTTTTTTCTTCTCATTATGGCTCGCCCAAAGGAAATACATTTTTGTCTTTTGAAATGGTATGATTATTAAATGACCCCTCTACTCCCTTTTAATAATAATTAAAATAGAGCTGTGACTTTGTTCTTTTTATAATAATTAATATAGAAAGTTTCCTGCATTAATTTTTTTTTTCCACAAAAATAAGCTTAATTATTTTTCATCTTTCTGAATTCTATATTAATGATGAGAGAAATTAAAATAGTTAAAATATCACTTTGGCTATTCACATGCATAGCCAATAAAGCTAGAGCAATAAATATATTAATGATGAGAGAAATTAAAATAGTTAACACTATTAGAATTATTTGAAAAAAATAAGAGTATATAGTGTTAGGGGTAATTCTGTAAAAATGTATAAATTTAAGACAATTTAATGCTACTACTGAATTAACTAATTTCCATAATCTAGTGAATTAGTTTATTGGGTCTTATGGATAAAATCAAAAGGAGGAAGTTTTTCATATATTTGTACTTAAATTATGTTGTGTAGTTTAAGTCATTAAAAAAATATAAAAATGTGGGAAATCTGAAAAAAGAAAATGAAGGAAAAGGGTAACATTACATGTGGAAGTGTGCTCAAACTAGAAAGACCACAAGTTGATGTTTTAAAGAAGAATAGAGGGGAGTATGTATTAAGGTTTACTGCAACAGCTTGGCTCTGACGTGGCACAGAGGCAATCCTAGCAGCTGGTTTTTGGGAAGTTTGGCAGGAAAATGTTTTAGTAGTCCAGTATGCTGGCTCAATCATCTGTAGCTTGCTGTTTTTCTTAGATGCACCATCTTTCTGTATACTTTATGTGTCTTTTGTAAAACAACTATCTTTTGTAAGACCACTCTCAAGGTTGGCTAAGAACTTATCCTGGGTTTAATAGGGTCAGATAGGTTTTTGTGAGATGTTTTTTTGCTGTTGAAACATGTAAGTTAGGCTACTTGACGTAGCTTTTTGTAATAGGGTTGGACTATCCCTCAAATACTCTCATTTATTTATTCTTTACATTGCCGATAAAAAAGATAGAAAATTAATAAATTATCTAAAGCAAGAAAAGGTTTCTCTTAGGATTTGTCTTAGGGACTAGCTCAGCTCCACTAAAGTTTAATATACTTTATTTAAGCTATATCTCTAGTCAAGGTGGAACCAAACACCACTTCTGAGTTTTAAGGTGGCTTTCCAACATATCTCCTCATGCCCAAAGCTATGGGTCTTGAGTTTGACAAATATGGAAGTTGTTTGTCCAAACAATGGATCTAGTGTAGACTCTGATTTCATTTTAGAATTTGGATTTTGGGACTTAACACGAATCCCAAAACCAGTTTGTTAGGCAAAGATTGCCCAAATAAGTTATATTTAAGTCATATATAAAGTTGATGTGGGCTGAACACCACCCTTGTGTCTGCAAGTAAAGCAGCCCTCAAAGAGACTGCAATTAAGGCAAGTTGTGGAAGACCTCAATTAAGAGAGCATTGCCTAATTTAAGCTGTCATTTTTAAAATTAGTAAATGGCAAGAAGATTCTTACATACATATAATAACAATAGTGATAGGTGCTACATCAGGCAAATACACAATAAAAATGAATATAAACTACATGATATCTTCAAACAGAACTGATACTGATACTCGGGGATACAAAGTATTGTTGGATGAGAAAAAGCAGAGAACAATATAACCTATGCTATTTGAGAGTGCTTGATCTTTCCCAACATTCCCTCCGTATACACTTCTGGTCCCTCCTCTGTAACTGAATAATCTGGCCCCCATTTCTCTCTTTGCAGATGTCCATGTTGTCAATTGGTTATTTCCACGAACATGGTAAGGGTGAAAATTTAACCCATTTGGCTTCTAACCAAATCATCCAATACGTCCATGTATAAATCTAACCAATTCATCATAGTATAAAAGTATAAAATTGATGGATTGGTTGGATTAGAATACCATTTGTTATTGAACTAACTATTCAACTTTTATCTATAGTCTATTGGGTCTAGTAGTCTGGATAGAGTTCATTGATTGAGGACGTCTATTTAAGGGAAGAGTTTTGGAATTCTGTATTTTGGCTCACGAATGTGCATAAATGTTGAACTTTATTTTGAAAGTACTTTTTGAAAAATATAATATAATTAAATGGATGGGTTGGACATTCATCCATCAGAAATGGTTTATGGTTGAGTTTAATATTTTTCTTATTAAAATGGATGTTTTAAACAATTTTAATGGATCATAGATATGGTTTAAAAGTTTATTTCTAACCCATCCAGTATAAATGAATTCAAAGTTTATCCCATCCATTTGACACCCCTAAAACATTATTAGCATGATTAATTTGGGTTTTTATTGTCTCCTTCCCAGTCGTTTCTCCAATAATACACTTTTAGGCTCTATATACACTTTCACTTGTGTCTTCCCTTATGTTTGGATGGGATGATCGAAAGTGAGGGAGTGAAAGAGCAAAGAAAGGAAGAGAAAGAAAGTGAAAATGAGTGGAAAGGAAGGCTTTAGGATTAGGTGGAAGAGATTGGAAATGACTGAAAAGTGAGATAAATCTATTACTAATTATATATATTTTTTAATTTTAATATTATTTTTAATTATTTATCATTATAATTATTAAAATGTAAATATTGATAAAATATTTATGACATAATTTATTATATTGAAGACCTAATGGATAATGTAGATTATATACATTAACATGAGATAAAATATTCATGACAAAATGATGTCTGCGATAATGCAACTTTCTTCAACTTTCTCTTCACTTTTGTGCGGAAAGGCACAGTTCATGATTTTTCCTCAAAAATCTCACTCTTCGCCCTGTGTTCCTTTCCTTGCTCTCCCACGCCCTCTCCCTTTTCTTCTTCAGATACAAATGGTGCGTTAGTAAGCATTTGGTGACCTTTTCTTTTGAGTCATTTTTCCATAAAAATCTCCTAATGTTGTTTAGTTAGTTTTTTCAGCTTGGCACTTTGTTTTGCATTCATTGGAAGCTTTTATTTAGTCTCTAACCTAAAGCTTTATTGAGCATAAGCATGACATTATACTCCTTTGCTAATCCAGGTTGGTGACTTTGATTGCTTTCCTATCTGTTTTGACTATATTGTCTCGAACTTGCCTTCCATGGTTACTTAAACTGATGATAAGCCTCTCATCACAGGTTCATACTACTATCCCTCTTAAATAATAAAATCTTACCTGTGGAAGTGGTTACTTATTTTTTCCTTCTCAACAATTTTGGCAGGAATATGTGAAATCAAATTTGTAATTTTGTTTATTTATTTGTTTCCATCTTATGGCTAATTAGCTATACACTTTTGTTTGACCGTCTTAATGGTTCAATAATGATAATTGATAACCTTGTTTGTGCAGACAAATGAACTCTATCAATTGGCGTCTGTGGCATTCTGCTTGCTAGTAGCCTGGGTTTGTTCTCTTCCAAATTTGTGTTTCTATTTGAAATGCTTTGTTTTTCATGTTTTTTTATAATAAGCAGCAAAATGTATATAATGTTAATCTGGGGTTCATTATTATTGTTTCAATTTATTTTATCAATAAAATTTGCCTAATAATTGTATATATTAGAATTTCTTTTTGAGCTTGTAGAAATTAAGAATTGCCTAAATTTGTCTTTAATGGCTGTAATTGAGGATTTGTTATTTATAGGAGAAAATATGATGAAAGAGGACAAGCAGCCAGAAATTCTTGACATATAAATACTTGTTCATTTGCTATACTACCATATTTTCCCAGGGTGTCATAACAAATGTCGATTCACTGAAAGCATTTGTATTCTGGGCGACCATTTCCTGCGTGCTTAATTACAACAGTAAATTTGTTTTTTGAACCATCGGAATGGATAGAGCTTCCTTGTTTATTCCTTGGAATCAGATCATCTAAAAGGAATCTTTGTATGTAGGAAGTAAGAAATTGATGAAATGATCGTTTTCCAAAATAGAGGAAAGACTATCATTCTTTGTCTCAGCAGAAACTTCCTTATTCAACGTGATTTTGAGTGTTTGGTTGTGTTTTTTTTCTTGCTTTTGTGTTTAAAGGATTCCAACTTCTCCTCTGGCTTGAATTATGCATCTAGATGTCTTTTGGTTGTCCTCAGATAATATATGCTTGATCTGTTGATTAATCAACTTACTGTTACTTATGCACAATCTCTTGTATCTCATTACTTTTATATTTGCAGTGTAGCGATAAGCTGGGACTAAGTCTAGAATTAGGTTCCTTTGCCGCTGGAGTGATGATTGCAACCACTGATCAGGCTCAACATACACTAGAACAAGTAAGAAGACTACATAAGAAACTGGAAAATGCCTGTGTGAATACATCCATGCCATTTTTTGTATAATTTTCTTCTCAACAATCTGATCCCTATTTGTCAATGAAAATTGGCAAATTTGATGATTATTTCACGAACCTATAATCTGAACTAGAAGTCTGTAATATTTGGTGGTAAGATACGTTTATGGAAGAAGTTTGACCTCATATTTATTTATTTTGCAGATTGAACCTATTCGCAATCTTTTTGCTGCTCTTTTCCTTGCCAGCATTGGAATGCTGATTCATGTCCATTTTCTCTGGAACCATGTTGATATTTTGGTAGCATCTGTAATACTGGTGATTGTTATAAAAACAATCATCATTGCATCTGTTGTGAAAGGATTTGGTTACAACAACAAAACTTCAGTACTTGTAAGCTTCGTTTCAGAATTTGTAGGTTAGATACTATTCTTTCCCCCTCTTGGTGATTTAAATACATGTAATCACGAATGTGTAGGTTGGAATGTCGATGGCACAGATAGGAGAATTTGCTTTTGTTCTTCTAAGTCGTGCTTCAAACCTTCATCTAGTTGAGGTTAGTGGCAAGGATTTATCGAACTATGGTAATTAAGTATTCAATTGTTTAAAGATTTCTAATATTGACCATTGGATAAAAATGACAGTTATATAGCTAAATTGGTAGACCTTAGACTGGTGATAGGGCTAGAACTAGAAGTGAACCAAGCTACTCTTTAACCTGGTTGTATCTCGAATTAACTACTGAGTTGAAAATTTTGGCAAATGAACCTAGCTTAAGCTTTCGCTTGTTTTATTCATTAGTTGGAAAGCCAACTTGGTATATAATTTATACATAAACACATTTTAAATAATATTAAAATTACTATTATACTTAGCTTAATAAATCTTAGCATTTAATTTTATTCTTGGATTGACAATATATAAAAAAAATCATTTCTATTAAGTTAGAATTTTGAGCTAAGAATATTCAACTAAAATTTATACAAAGCTCTATATTGAAGTGTTAAGCTTGAGTAGCTTGTGAGCTCTAGATGAGCTAAGAAAATAGGCTCAATTTCTTATTGATCAAAGTTTAATCTGGGACTAGCTCAAATCATTGACTTATACTCGGTGATGTAACTTGAAAATTAAAGATTAAATTTTAAAGTATTACTGGCTTTTATGAATTCTAATATTTGATTAATTTCAGGGTAAATTATATCTGCTGCTTCTTGGAACCACAGCTCTTAGTCTGGTATAAAATTCTTTTCATTTGTTTGAATTAACAGTTACTAGGTTCCATAACTGATCCATGGCCTTTCTAGCTTTATTTTGTCTTTGATTCATGATGAATTTTCATGAACCAAATCTATTCGAACTTTATTCTGAATGGAATCTCTCATCTTTCCCTTTGGCGTATACTTTTGGCTCGTTGGAATTTAAATATTCACTGTCTTGGTGAAATATAAAGCAGCCTTAAATTAGCTTTTGCATTAATTTTTGCCCCCTACTCCTACATGATAGTAGACCTTGAAACAATGTTTTTTCCAGTGCACAAATTTACTAATAACACAAAAAAAGAATGTTCTTTTATCCAATAACACAAAAACTGAGTTTGGCAAATTCCGGGCCAACTTTTCTAAGCGGCCCCAAGTTACATCTACAAAGTTCGCCAAGTATCTTTCAGTAAATAACTTGAAATCTAAGGATCATAAATTGTTAGCAGTTTCCAAGATTTAACGTCAGTGGCACAACGCTATAACTATCATTATAAAGCAATAATAAATAGTCCCGTTTATAAAGTTTATAACTTCTTTGCCTATTTCTACAGGTGACAACTCCTCTACTTTTCAAGCTAATTCCTGCCGTAGTGCATCTTGGTGTGCTATTGAGGTGGTTCTCTCCTGACAGTTCAGTGGAGGTAATCACCTGTCTATCTTGGCATTGTTTGACTTCTGTTTTTTTCTGAAAGTCTATACACGTGTTTTCTTTATTCTGAATTTTTGTCTTTGTTGTCTGATTCCAGATAGGATATAGTAAGGTAGATAGCCTTCGCTCAGAGAGTGGTAAGCAGCGGGTAATTTTGATGGACCAAGAATCACATGACTCTTAATCACTGCACAAAGGGATTTCCATTTTTGCATGACCATAGTTTTGACAGGGGTTTACCAAGTGTTGTGTTTGAACAAAATTAATCTAACTGCAATTTTTCTCAAATCATGCAAATCCATTGGCAATGGATGCTTGCATACCACACTAACCAATACTAATCAAGACAACTCGTCTGAACCCCAAAGATGGAAAGGACAGGGGAGAGGAACTATAAAAGATTGAAAGAAACCTGACAAGACGGACAAATGAAGGTACGCGGAAGACATTCTTTCCAGAACTCCAATTTACATTAATTTTTTTGAAATTTTTTGGCTGGAAGTGCTTAAAAATGTAAGATATGGTTTTATAATTTGAATAGTCACCGTCCTCATCTCTGTAAGCGTAGTTTTAATGTATCAAAAGTTTTCTTTCTAGCATCTAGGCCATCAGTTGCATGGCTGGGCTTTGTATATCTTTTAGGCAAGTACGCATTTGTGCTTTGAAAAAAATCAATTGATATGTGTAAGTGTGAATAAATTATAATAGATGTCATGTATCAACTTTTCTGTTGGTTATTGGAGTATGCTGATTGTGCTGCTCCATGCTTCTTTATCAATCCCTTCCTATGATCATTTCGTTTACCTAGAATTAATGCCCCTGGTTTTGCTTGCAATATTAACTTTCAGAAACTGAGTTAAAGTTGGAAATTAAAATCTTAGTCCAAAGCAAGCATTATTTAAATTGAGATTGTATTATTGGTTCTAGATATGCTGAAGGTTATTATTGTATAAAATAGCATGAGCACCATGTAAGGAATATGCGGCTGTTTTACACAACGATTGGTTAAAAATAATGGCCAATGATGAGTTGTTGGGGGCGAGGGCCCCAAAGTTGTAGGCAGAAGAGTGGTGTATAACATATACGTATTGAGTGTTTAATAGGTGCGAAACTGTTCTAATTTAATTAGAGCTCTCAAGTTTCAGTCATAGGCAAGCAGTTGTGTTAAAATACCCAGAGAATTTGGTCAATATCTCTAGTATTCTTTTTTCATTCAAGCAAGTTCCTCTTTACTTCAAGATACTTTTGATCTATAAAAAATATGAATTCTTAGATGTTTATAAGTAAAAATTATATATAGGAAGCACTTGGAATAGTTTATTTAAATTAGATGAAAATTCGTTTTTGATCTATAATGAAGTTTAGGGTGCATGTGAGGAAATTCATTATGGAATTATAATAACTTTTGGAAAAGGTATTCCATAATGCAAAAGTTGTTTTACAAAATCGCATTTTTAGACGTCATTATTTCTATTATGGATTTGTCTTTCTACAATGAATTTCTGATTTCCCAATTTAACTCCGAATTACCAATTTGGATTGTTTTTTCTTAGGGTTTATCCGAAAAAAAAATTATATTTAGTCACTGCTCTTTACTTGAATCAGCTAACATAAGCTTTTAAACACCACCACGATCTTCACCACACTTTGTGGGAGCTAAATTTTGTCTCCACCACCACTACCACTACTGAAAACCACCGACAACTAATACATGTGTGCATTTTTACTCTCCTTTCAAATGAAACATGCAAGAACAAGAACAATTGTGACATTTAAAAAAAGGGTATAATTCACGTCACAAATGACATAGTAGCGGAATAAAAATCCTATCTAAAATTTATTAATCTAGTGCATATTTTGCACTCGATTAATTGAATTATTTCATCAAATTTGACGTGCATTGACATTTTTATTGAAAACAAAATCACGTGAAACAGGTAAAGCTGAAAATATATAATTAACCGATTGAGTAAAAGTTAAGACTAAAAAAATCCCAAATCTTCAAATAATTAACTCAATAATTGGTAGGGAGAGGTTAAAAAATCATTTAAAATAAAATAGTCGTTTGCTTTTAACTCTTTTACCAACTTAGTTAGACTTGAATCAATATAATGACTAAATTTTTAGACAGAAAAAACACAAACAGGAAAAAATGTAGCATGATATCATCTAAGTGTTTCTATATGATGAATTCATAATTTAGGATATCATGAAATTAGTCCTAAGAAAATAGAGATAATCAAAATAGGTTTTACCTCACACAACAAAATATCTAGAAAATCATAATTTGTTAACATTTAAAAAAATCTAATGATATGTGCTACATTGATAGCCCAATATTTTTTTATGACTAGAGTAGGTTGGTGTTGGAAAATAGATACCATATCACATGAAATATTCCATTTGTTAATATTTATTTATTAATGAATGGAGATAATAATTGGCATTTACAAGAGTTTTGAATGGTTAAAATAAATAAAATAAAAAGTGTTGTTCTAGAGGGTGTTTCCTGTTCTGTGTGCTGAGGGATGAGTGGTAAGTGGTAACCCTAACATCACACAAATATCCATGTGCAACCATTGGGACCAACAAACCTTAGGTTGCTTCCCAATGAGGAAATTCACCCATGCCAATTCGGGAACCTTCAATTACTATTACATAATCAACACATTATTATTATTTAACCTACTTTTTTTCTCATAATTTGTATGATCATAAATTGATTATGTTAATAAAAGTGAAAATAGTAGTAAAATTCTTACATGAAGGAATAGACAAATGCAAAAGCATGAACAAGTGATTCCAATGATGCTTTTATTAATGAGAAAGTGTCAGTGTGTGTGTTGTTTGAAGATAGCTTTTCTTGATTTTCTCACCACTTCTCACCTTAATTATTGGCCTCACTCTGTGCAAGATTTACTATTATTCTATTACTTTATATATTTGGTTTCAGATTATTTTTCACATGATTCATCACTAAAATTTTCATTTATTAAAAAGACAATAAATCATAAAATTGGCAGGGATCATATATACTTTTTTTTAGAATTAAATATAATTTTTTCTACTCCTCCCTTCTTATTTATATTATCTAAATTAAGAGTAGTATTTATTTGTTGTAAGATTCCATTCATAATGTCTCTTGCATTAATCATTTACAGATTAAAATACTTCTAATTAAATTAGTAAAATTTTATAAATTTTGTACACTATCAATTAAATTTATC
>Ga0123341_1003024_pt1 | contig 14219 bp, 9 predicted proteins | sample Turbeapinknodule_FD_89959 | JGI IMG/M metagenome (GOLD analysis project Ga0123341, IMG submission 89959) | Root nodule microbial communities of legume samples collected from Mexico - Turtle bean Mexico pink nodule | ecosystem: Host-associated > Plants > Roots > Nodule | place: Mexico: Nepantla... | reverse complement strand
TTTATTTAATTTTTAATATTTTTATAAAGAAGCTAACTTCTTTCGTTATATATTTTTATTTTTGACACGCGATTAGTGTTAACGCGCGTGCTAGGGCGGGTTCCTCCCTGCTCAACGAAAACGAAACGGCCCTTTACTCATTATTTTTCACACACTCCCGCTCCTTTTCTTCCCAAACTACGCTCTGCTTTGTTCGTTCGTTCCTCAATTCCTCCATGGACGAATCCTCGCTGCAATTAGTCTCCGAAATCGGAAGACACCTCGCTCAACGAACTCGTCCCAACAAGGACTTCATCGTCAAATCCCTCGGAGTAAGTTTCTCCTTCTTGGATACCTTCTCTTTCTCGAATGACACTTGCACCACTTATATCTGTGATTTTTATCGTTTGCCGATGAATTTTGAGTGCGTTGAACTAGGTTGTAATAAATTATCAGTCTCGAGAATTACCGTGACATTTTGAACTCTGTTTCTTGAAATCAGTTTCTAGGTGTTTGGTTAGATGGTTGCTAGTAGTTGGGATAATTAGTTACTTTTCTGAGTATACTAGTCACTTTGTGGTTCCATTGTAATCAATTTCAGTTTCCTCTCTAAAATGGTTTCCAGTGAGTGTTGGTTACCTTACCCGCTGGTAAACTAAGTACATTATTATTATTATTATTATTATTATTCTCATTATTATTATTATGCTGTGCAGAAAGCGGCAAATGCTTTGTCTCAGATAAAACAGTCTCCTCAACCACGGACGGCCAAGGAATTACAAGCTGCTAAGAAACAAGAAGATGCTCTGAAGCCCCTGTCAAATGCTGTGGTTTGTGGTGGTATGCTTCAACATGCAGATAAGGAAGTTAGACTTGTGGTTGCCACGTGTGTCACCGAGCTCTTTAGACTTATGGCACCTGAACCGCCTTTTGAAGACAAGCATTTGAGGGTATCTATTATGTGTAGCATAGTTGAAATATGTGTAGTTTTTTCTTTTACTCTTTTTTGCTTCTTGACTGCTTGAATTATATACTACTTTAGTTTAATTGTTGCGCTGACTGCAGATGTATTTTTATTTCAGGATGTATTTAAACTTATCATTAATTTGTTTGAGGATCTAGCTGATACTGCAAGTCCATTCTTTTCGAAAAGGGTTAAAGTATTGGAGATAATGGCTCAGTTAAAGTGTTGTGTGTTAATGCTGGAGAATAACTGCCTGGACCTAGTTCTTGAGATGTTCAATATTTTCTTCTCAGTTGTGAGGTTTAACATGAGATCAATCTCCTGCCTCTCCCTCCCTCTTTGTGCTTGGCTACTTTACTGTATTTCTGGGATTATTATCTAATTGGGGAAAATTGTATTAGCTTATTTTAGATTTACCAAAGGTCTTTTTATACGGCGGACACAGTTCAGTGTCTGACTTCTAAGACAAAATTGATAGTTTTAGCTTATAATGGATTTTTCATATCATCCATTTATCCTTAATGTTTAAGTTATGTAATACAACAGTTGGTGGGGCTTGGGAGGTTGTAGTTTAATAACCATAGCTGTTATTTCTTGTGAAGCAGCCATTCCTTATAATTGCAGAAATATGCAATCCGTTTTCGATTGTTGATTTTCATGGAAAAATTAATGACACCTGACCCACTTCAACTCTTTTGCAGAGATGAACAACTTCTCACTAGTGCCATGACTTCTATAATGATAAACATTTTGTATGATAGTGAGGAGGCTTTTCAGCAACTATTAGGAGTGGTTTTACAAAATCTTGTCAAGCAAAAAGGGGTAAGATGATTTTTTTTTTTCAATTCTTTTAATCGTAGTTAACATGTGTTTTGTATTTTTTTTCATGGAAATACACAAATGAGCTTTGTAATTGAAAATCAAATGCTGAGTGTGATGCAATTTCATTTATTTCCCTTTTTTGTCCACTAGAATATGACTATTTTCCAGAAAACACTGTGCTTCATTGTTTTGTGAAGTCAATTTGCTTAGTGTATTTTATGTTTAAAGCCTTCTAATTTGGTTTGCTTTGGTTTGTAAGGTCTGATGCAAATTATTTTCGCAATTTGATTTCCTCTTTAATTGCTGGGAATACCATTATTCATGATTATATAGTGATAGTGACATTTAGATATTTTTGAGTTTTTGTTTTGTCTATTCGGATGTTTTGGGTTTGAAAAAAACACTTCTCTATATCTGAAATGAAGTCATATTGTTTCAAAATCTAACTCCAGCAGAATGGCAGGATGCAAATTTTGCTGCTGAAAACCTTGCTGCATCAGTCATCAAAACTTGTGCTCAAGAGGATGAGCTAAACCTCCTAGTTTGTGGTTTTTTAGCTTCTTGTATACATGACAGAGATGCTATGGGCAGTGCGCTTAAACAATATTACTATGAAATTTTCTCAAAAGTTTTCGACTGTGCGCCTGAGATGCTTGTGTCTGTCATCCCAAGTTTAATCAAAGAATTATCGGTACACACCTTTACATCAAAATTTTAAATTTTACATAAGATGGAACCAGTTGTTTGAAATTGGTTCATTTATTGTCTACATGTCCATTCTGTTTTTTTTTTTAAAATGTATTGGTACTCTTACTTTTTTTTGGCTGTATTTGCATTTGACTTTACAGGCTGATGAGGTTGATGTTCAGATAAAAGCTATAAATTTGGTGGGGAAGCTTTTTGCACTTCAACATCGTGTTGCTCAGAACTATCCTCTTCTTTTTATGGAGTTTTTGAAAAGATTTTCTGATAAATCTGTGGATGTTAAGATTAGTGCCCTACAATGTGCTAAAGTTTTCTATTTAGCAAATCCCTGTGATGGTACAGAATCATGTGATATTATGAGTAAGCTCCTTGATAAATATTCTTCATTGATAGTACCTTGTTTGGTTCCATATTCAATATTCAAATGTCCTGATAATTTCGTCCAACTGAGCAGCTTGTGTTGAAGATCGATTATTAGACTCTGATGAACAAGTGAGAAAGCAGGCAGTGTTTGTCGCCTGTGATATTTTTAGTTCAAACCTAAAACTTGTTTCATCCAAACTACTATCTCAAGCCACCGAAAGACTTCGGGATATAAAGGCATGTGCTGTGGAATTTTGTTTGCTTTCTGAAGGAAAAAATAGGGACAATATAGATTCCTAATAATTTGTAATGCTTTTACAGATAACTGTTAGAAAAAGTGCCTTGCAAAAGTTGATCAGGGTATATCGAGATTACTGCAAGAAATGTTATGAAGGTAGCATGGAAATTAGTAATCACTTTGAAGAGATTCCCTGTAAAATTATGAGGCTGTCCTATGATAAAGATTGTAAGGAGTTCAGGTCAGTTTATGAATTCAAGATTGCTAGTTGATTCAAAGTTAGAGTTTTCTTGTTAGAAGTGAAAGTTATTTTTCATTGTTCAGGTTCCAGAACTTGGAATTTGTTCTTTCTGATGATCTATTCCCTGAGGATCTTCCAATTGAGGAAAGGACAAACCATTGGATACACATGTTTTCTCTTTCCCGTTTTCCTCTTGAAAAGGCGCTGGATATTATTTTGGTTCAAAAGAGAAGGTACTAATACCAACATGGTGTGAACAGGATCAAAACAGAGTATTGTTTATAAATTGTTCCTTTCTTTTCAGGTTCCAAAATGAAATGAAAAACTATTTGACTATGCGGAAGAAAATGAAGGTAAAAGTAAAATAGTTGGTGTATTTACTCATTATAAGGTGACCTTTTAGTATGTTTTTTGTTGGACAGAAATAGGTGGAATACTTCAGTAAGTTGTTAATATATAGCTGATTAAAAAGGCATACATAAAATCAAACTAATTATTAACGAGTAGTGAGTAGAGACTAAGGCTTGCTATTTGTTAGTAGAATATTTTATGTAATTAAGTAGTAGAGGCTTCCTACTTGTAATTTTAGAGTGATTGACTTGGCAGTAACAAAACATAAGTTTGTTATTACAATCTTATGTATGTAATTAGGATATATTTTTTAGACATATGGAGCAAGAGTGATGATTATTAGAAACGGACTGGGCATAGGTCACTAGCAAAAAAATATTAAAGGGAGGAGGAATGTCCAAGTCTTATAAGTAACAATTTGCCCATATTCTACAGGACCTTTTAATACCCTTTACGCCCAGTACCTGATATCTTTAGATATTTCTTATATTTCTAAACACTAACTGACTCTCTAAATATTCAACTCTGTAACTGTCAGAATCCTTTGATTTTTGCTGGAGAAAATATTTCCTTGTACAGTTTTAATTACATAATTAGGAGATTTAATTACATTCCATAATTAGGACGATTAATAGATTGATAGTATATTTTATATTTAATGTACACAATCATTGATCCTTAAAAATTATAGGGATAGAATCATTGTGTCCATCACAAATTAGGATTTTCAATTATTAAGTTTTTTTGTATTCTATTTAAGAGCAATTGCTCCTCTATGAATATTATCAGAAACAGGTTTTCTGATAGTAACTGTCAGAAAGACTTTAGTATGATATTAGGAACAAATAGAGCCATATTTACTTTTTACAACTAGCCTAAGGGAGGAGGATTTCCCAAACCTTATAAAGAATATTCTGCTCATATTTTTAGCTAGCGTGGAACATTTTCTAATGGTTCTCTTTATAGTGGGAGAATCACAACTCAGGAGGGTCTTTATAATAAAGGTTTAACTTGTGCACATGATTGAATTTCAGCCATAACAATTTGCTCATCTTATGGGTTATATTTTTTCATTGACTTTTATTATAATTTTTTTACTGAAAGTCAATCATTACTTTTTTCCCCAATTGGTAATTAATAGTTAAGAAATTGTATGATGGAATCAGCATAACATATGGTCATTTTTATGTGTTCTACCTATGATTTGATAGCTTGATAATAATGGAGCTTGGTAACTATTTTCAGGAAATTTGTCTTGAAGAAATGCAGAAGAAGATTGATAGTATGTTTACAAAATTGGCAGCATTCTTCCCGGATTCTCACAAAGCTGAAGAGTGTCTGCATAAGTTAAACCAAATTAAAGATAATAGTGTGTTTAATTTACTTGAACAATTGTTGGAGGAACAAGACTTCACCATGATTGGACAAACTATGAAAGTATGCTGTTTGGTTCCCACTTATGCACACAATATTCTATATCAGAAATTTGAATGAGTTTTTTAATTGAATGTCATGCATAGTGTTCTTTTGTGTGTGGTCCTGTGAATAGGGAAGTGTTAACACTTCTGTACAATTAGTCATACCCTAAACAGTTCTCTTATGATTGAAAGTGAATTAGTTTTGCTGGATTAAGGGTTGAGATTCTCATAATTTTTCTTTCGTTGCTCTTCCCTCAGTAACCTTGTTTTCTCCCTAAAAGTAAGTGACTTGTGTGATGATTATGCTTCAGGAGTGTTGCAAATGAGAATATGTAATGATTGTTTTCATGTGTCAAGTTTCTCGAACTTTTCTATACATCCTGTTGAATGTTCTCTATGTATATTTTTAATCTTAGTATTCTGTATGTATTTATTTTTGTTTTTGTATAACCATCCATATTCCCCATTTTATGTCTTTTTTTTTATATTTTTCTTGCAGGATAAACATCTGGTAATGATTGGAGATTATGAGTTTTTACGTCCACTATTCTCCAAATGTTCATCCAACATTTTCGGCTCAGAGCATGTCAAATGTATCTTAGATTATCTTACCAATAATGAAAATGGAAATAGGAATTTGGAGGATTCTTCTGCTAATCTTCTGCTGGTAATACAATGCTTCTTAGTCGATTTTCATACACTTTCTTCAATATAGTTAGTTCTGATGTAGACATTTCAAGAGAATAGGGAACTAAGAATTGGAAGAATAGGAAATGCTAAAGAATGAATGGATTCCTAATGTATTGAATTAGGAAAAAGATACAGAAGTTTACAAAATGAGTCGGACAAAAAAATTAAGAACTCAGATCACAAAGCATCCTTTTTTATAGCTAAACTACTAACTGTTAAAGTACCAACATAAAAACAGAAAAACAAAGTAACTAGCTAAAAAGTCCCGTCCTGTAACAAATGCTCCCCCTTCACAGAATCCTTGGAGGCAAACTCTATTTGAAGAGTTTTCCTTTGAAAAATCTTTTCCTCGAGTTTGATGGGGGTGGCGTTAGAGTAAGTACTTTGTTATATTGGGTATGTACTCTGTTACAACTGTTAGCTATTACTACTCTATTACAGCTGTTAGCTATTACTACAGTGTTACAACAGTTAGCTATTACTTACTACTATATCTTTTATTGTAAGCAGTTACCTATAAAACTCTTGTAGGCTTTTTATTTCATAAGTGAAATAACACAGTTCAGTTTGTTAACAATGTTTTCTATTGTTCTGTTCCTTTCACACAAGTGCATTCAAAAGTGATATTTTACTATGGTTTTGTTATGTTGGCCAAAGATGTACTCATCCTAGAAGTTTATGCAATAGGAAGAAGGCTTAACGCATGATATGTTTGTTTCAATCCTCTTCAAATGAAATATCTTCAAGCTTGAAGAATAACAAACCATAGATTATTGGGTTTGGATTTTTTATTTGTTTAGGATGTCATATGAGTCTGCTTATATGTTCATTGTAAGTTAATGTTGATGAGGAATGAAAGTGTGATCAAAATAATTTAGATATCTCATGAATGAACGTATGTAGTGCAAAAGCTTAATCCATCAGGTTTCAGGAATGGTTTTGTGTGTTTTCTTTATCAATGTCGTCTCTCTGTCAGTAATTAATTCAAAAGTAGAGAAGGTTTTTGAATATGAAGTGATTTATGGCTACCCTAAGAATATTAAATTATTTTTGCTATTAAAGCCAAATTGAATCAAACCTATTTGTTTGTAGGAGTCAAGCAGTAGTCTTTAATTTGAATTACTTGATAAATCTTGCCACCATTTTATTTGAATCAGGCTATTGTTCGATATTTCCCCTCTATGGTGAAAGGTTTGGAAAAACAGTTCTTATTGTTGTTGGAACAGAAAAGTCCTGTTAATGACAAGCTGATTGAAGTTATAGCAAAGGCAGGCTGTCATATGTCTTTCAATCATAGGTATTTTCAACATATGTATGCTAAATATTTTTACAGAATTACACGCCAGATAGTCTGCTTTAATAAAAACTACCATTGTTGCTACTATTTCAATGAATACTTGTATTGCATCCAAATGTGTTTTGTTTTAATTTGAAATATTTTTTATAAAAGAGTCCTGTGTTGGACTTTTAAAGGTTTGATCTGTAACTTATTTTCATGATAAAAACAGTGGCTTTTTCCTGGACTTCTGATGCATCTGGTGGGGTCTTGCTTTGAGACATTAAGTAATTTATAGATACTTTGTATTCATGTTGTCAGCTTGTTAATTTTCAAATTTTGTTCTCTCCTTTTGTCAGATTTTGCGGCTTCTCCAATTATGTAAAGTTGACTAAATGTACTAAGAATCTATAATTATGATTAAGATAGTAATTTTTTGGAGTTAAGTTGAAACTTTTCTTTTAGTTGGAGAAATGTCAGCTTTGAGTTAACCATTCGAAGTAAAAGTCGATGAACTGATATTTGACTGCCTTCCTAATTTAGTTTCCCTGTGTTTTCTATATGCAGTGATATTTATCCATTTTTAAGGAGACTTTGCTTGGATGGAACACGCAGACAGGCCAAATTTGCTGGTTCTGCGATTGTTGCTTTACGTTTTGAACAATCAGTTTTTAGAGAGTTATATGAGGTATACATTTTTTGTGTGAATGCTACTTCTAACTATATATTTGTTATTTTAGTTTTTTAGTGAAGAAAACAACTATTTATGTTTAACAGCTACCAACTGAGAGACAATTTTTAGTTTTATTTTTTCCTATAGTACATATTAATTGCTCAGGCATCATCACTTGAAGATTCTGAGAGAAGCAAGATAAACTTGTAAAGGAAGAAACTGATATATGTTATTATTATTGGTTGTAATAGTAAGATTACACGGTTCAATGTAACTGGACACTAACTAATTGAATAGGGTGATGAACTAGAGAGAGAAATACAGTACAACAATGCTAATGATAGGATCCCGTGAACCCTTAACTATATTCTTTAACATATCCCTCTCAAGTTGTAGGTGATTGGACTAAGGGTGGAAGGTTACACATCTTCCGCTTATTCCTCAAATTGAAACCAAGTGGTAGAAAGGGCTTTGGCTAGAATATTAACACATTGCTCAATAGATGGGATTGGTAGTATCCTAGAGGAAGTGCTATTGACATTCTATATTAGAGTTAAGAGAGAGAGAAAAGAGAAAAAGTAACTTTTGTATTGATAAATTGTACAAAGGAAAACAAGGATTCTCTTTATACAGGGGTTGTAAAGAATAACTGATGAAAAACACCTATAATAAAGCTAATATCAAATAGATTACAATTATAACACCTCCCGTGAACTCAAGGTGGGTGACGATTAACAAGAAGAGTAACCACTTTGAAAAAGTAACTTTTGTATTGATAAATTGTACAAAGGAAAACAAGGATTCTCTTTATACAGGGGCTGTAAAGAACAACTAACAAAAAAAGGTATCTCCTTAAAAAGGGTAACAACAATAGACATATAATCATTCGGTAGTTAGAAAATAACATTTGTATACTTTTTGAAGGAGGGAACATCTCTGAAAAACACATTTAATAGCCTTTGCATAAAGTTTTTCTAACCCTTGAGAGACATTATGAACAAAAATATGTACAATCAAACACTTGAGGAGAGACATGAAATAAAGGATCATTTGGAAAAATTATGGAGTGAAATTTTTTGATTTTCAAGATAGGAAGAAGACATTTTATTTATTAGAAAACATGTAGTGAGGACTCTATCTCTCCGATGATAGTGAGGAACATTTGGGTTTAGCGTTAAGGAGCATGCAAGATATCCATTCTTCCTCTTCACTATTCCACTTTGTGTTGGTGCGTGGGGACATGTAGAATACTTTGCAAGGATAAAAAAGAAGAAAACTCAATATAGAAATAGTTTTTAGTGTTGTAACTTTGGAAGATTTTAATTATTTTTCCAAATTGGTTCTTAAACTCGTTAAAGGATGTGAACATGGACAAAATTTAAGATTTATCTTTTATTAAATAAACCTAGCTACATTAAGAAAATTCATCAATGAAGGTTACAAAATATCTAAACCCAAAAGATGTCCAAGTGTTTGAATGAATGGTAGAAAAAATTGAGTTACATCTTTTTTTTAGTTTGTACTTCCACAGATTGAGAAATACATGTTGACATACTTGTTGTTGAAGAAGATTTAGCTTGATTTTTAAAATTTTCAGATTTAAGTCTCATATTCATGGTACTCATCACAAAACTTCGAATCTCCCTTTTCAAATTTAGACATATGGACTGGCTTGTCTTGGAAAAAGTGTAAGGAGTAGTAACTTTCTTGGATATGACCATGCTCTTATAGTATGTGCATTTAGAATGTCCATTCCAACTTCTATGTCCACCATAGTTGCTTTGTTCTCCTCCTCTATCGTTGATGAAATTTCAATAACTTCAGTTGATTTTTCATCTTTTTCCGAAGTAGGGACCTGAAGAAGTCTAGTGACTAAGTTGTCCATTGAAGGGATCTTTTGGCTAACCAAAATTTGTTCACATGCATGATCAAAGTATGGATGTTGACTTCTCATAATCATGACCATGTATAACTTAACAAGTTTTTCCGGTTAATATCCTCCAATGAGTTAATTACAAAAGCTCTTTTTAGTTCTGCTATTGATAGACCTAAATACAATACAATTTCATTTTTAGTTTACGTAGTTCTATCTCAAATAACTAACTTATACAAAAATTGCATATAATTTCATATATTTGTATATATTAAATGAAAAATTAATTCTTTAACATTATAACAGCTCTTCAACCCCCTTAAAATGAGGAAAAAATGACCTAGTTTATGTGTAGAAGCCCGTATCCATAATCACCCATGCTTCAAGTTTATTTGATTGTTGTAAAAGGTTGAGAGTTGAGTAAACACTTTGTTTCCTTCTTATGGCTAGTGGCTACTAAGGGTGGCAATGCGGGACAGGTCCAGCAGGCCAGCCCCCGCTTTGGGAAACAAAGGGCCAACCCACTATTTTGGCCCATTGACCTGCTTAGGCTTGCCCTGCATAACCTGCAATCCTTGTGGGCCAGGTATGGGGCAAGACGAGCCAACCTGCATAATAATAAAAAGGGTGCTTCTTCCTGCATCCCATCAAATTTCTTCCTGCACCCCATCAATTCTAGAAATTGAGTTATGGAAGGTAAAGTAGCTGTTCCAGAAAGTTTATTCTAGAATATTTTCTATTTCTCTTCTAAATTTCCATTTTCGAAATTAATTTTTATGTTATGGAAATTAAATTCCTAAATTGATGAGGTGTAGGGAGAAATTTGATGGGATGCAAGAAGAAACACCCTAATACAAAATTGCCTCCTCCAACTTTTGTTCTTATTAATGTCATGTCCCAGTCCCCCCACATGCTCTCTTGACTCCTACTATTTCTGCCACCCTAAATACCTTTTTAGTTCGTAGTGTGGTAGGAATATTAGGGGAATGTAAAGTCATTGGAGAAATTATTAAAATGAAAACAAATTAAAAGAGGTAAAATGTGGTCCCTAGCGATGCAAATTGATTATTGTCACACCAACACTACCACCATGCAATTTGCAGACAAGATAACGCTTGTTTTTTCTATATATATTACAAGTGCATTAATATTTATCATTTCTAATAGAATTTTAATTTTCTTATGTGGGCTGACCCGCAAGACCGGGGGCCATGCCTTATGAGGGGTGGGCCAACCCGGTCCACATTTTGCAGGACAATACGGGGTGGCCCAGCCAGTATTGCCACCCCTAGTGGCTACTAGTGAATTGAAGCTATACCTGTTACCATACAGCCGTATTTGCATGTTGGTTGATTTGTGAAAGCTCAAATTGCTCCATGAGCATACTTCAATCTGTCTATTGACAGTTATAACTTAAAGCTATTTGTTACTAGTAGGTGATTTGCTTCTTAACACTGACAATTAACATTATCCCTTTCTGTTTTTCTGTATGTGCCCAGGAGCTAATTGATTCTTTATATAGTGAGCGGAATGTCCCTACTATTTTGCAATCTCTGGGATGCATTACACAATATGTTTCCAATTTTGAAACTCGAGTTGAAGAGATCACGTCATATATATTCCAGAAGATCATTCAAGTACTTAAATTTAATAAATTGTCTTGCTTGTTTAATTTATTCTACTAGAGCACCGTTGATATTTTTGGAAAATATATTAGCTGTTTGAATTGTTCATGAAATAAGTTGCGTCTTTGATTAGATGGAGCATTTGGATGATGGTCATTATGTGACATCCTTGGGTGACACTGCTCAATGTAGCGAATTTTGTCAATTGAAGGTTAGTATGAGGAATCAAATATTGCATTTGATTACAAAGTTCTCATCTGACTATACATATAAATATTTTTTTAATCTGTTATATGTTTCTTGTATATTGTGCCCATATATTGAATTTATTTTCTTGTTTTCAAATTGCAAATTGCAAATAGTTTTCGTAGAAATAATCTCGTCTTTCTACTCACTTGCCCATCTTAAAATTCCAGCCACCTTAAATACTTGTACAAAGCAATTGATTTGTTTGTATTAGCTTATTCTAGGGGCCCAAAAAAGAACTGAAAGCATGACTTCTTAGGTATTGGATTTCACGTTCAGTATTCATACCTTTTGAGGCTTTAACTAAATATTAGGGCAGTGGGATTCGGAAATTCAAGAGCAATAAAATACACATTTGAAGACATCTTTTATTTGAAACTTCAATTAATAAGATGAAGGAGAAACAATGTATTCAACCTACACTGTGGTGCTTTTTATTGATGTATAAATAGGAGTTACAAAATAAGGCGAGGCATTTACCTTAAATCCTTACCCTAAAGTTGGTGCATACAAACAAAAAAAATAGTAAAATAACATTACATTTTAACAGAAGACAATATTCCACTGTTTTTTATATCAGTAATGGAACATATCAGTGACCAAATCCTTTATAAAAATATATCGAAAGCCATAACGGTTTATGGAGGAATCATCATGGACAAAAAAAAAAACAATATGTACATATACATATATAAAAATACAATACATACACATAAATATTATAAAAAAATACACCACTAGTTTCCATCATAGTTCTGCCTTAGTAGAATTTTGATGACAATGCAATATTCAAGACCAATTATTAACAATCTCTTAATAATGTTTTAAATCCTTGATAGTTGTTGATCCCAAAAATGTTATAGTGGGATAAATGCTATTTTGACATTCATTAACAATAAAATGTCTTACATGTCTCAAACAAAACATTCAACTAAATGCAAACACAAGATTCCTAAACGTGAATCATCAATCATCCTTCATCATCTTCTAAATTCAACTCTTTTTTATCATTGTCACCAGTATTACAATGATACATTTCTTTATTGGAAATCAAAATCCAAAAAGTGATCTTTTATTGGAGATTCTACATCGACTATAGATATGACCAAATTATAATATACAAATGTATGTAAACCTCATATTGTAAGCTAATTTTGTAAGATTGAATTAGACTTTAACTCCATTTTGTAAGATAGTATTAGAGCCTATCCTAACAATGTTTGTAAGACCTATTGTGTCACCCATTATCAGACCATTATTAGACCCAGTGTTATCGAAAAATCCACTATGGCGGTGCTTTGTGTCATAGAATGTTGTCATAGAACGAAGATGGTGAAAGTTGCGGAGAGATGATGTAGCAACCAATAAAAAATGAAGGACAAACAGTAGGTGCATTGTGACACCCATGAGATGTAGATTGCACATTGACTAGGAATAAGACCAAATCATAATATATTAGTGGCAAGTAAACCTTACTTTACAAGTCAGTTTTGTGAGGTTGAGTTAGGCATAAACGTACTTACTAAGACAACCTTAATGAATGATCCCTCATTTCTTCACTAAGAGACAACCCAAACGTTTGTTTTCCTTTTAACAAAAGGGGTTGGGCCATACAACCTCACTTAATGCAAACATTATGACATTGACCTAGCTCCGTACCCAGATTACAACAACCTCCTTCATTGTTGTGGAATCACACCCACTAATGCTGCTGCTCATAGTTGACGTTGCCATTGCCACTAACACCACTATTGCAGCTGTCGGCATTGCTGTTGACACTACCCTTGTCACTGCATTCTGTTGAGAGTTTTTTTCTTTAAATTATCTTTATTTAGTGCCACCCACCTTAATTTTGTTTTCTTTTTCACTTTAATTATTTCATGAAAATTTTCCACTATAATTATTTTCTGAAAACATGTCACCTATTTTTCAGCAACAACAATGACCACTGAATAGGACACTTTAAAAACATGCCTCATAAATCTATATTTTACAAGTGGTGGGATGGTTGTTGACATGATAAGCCTAACTAAATCATACGATACTGACTTCTAAGGTGAGGACTATATTCTTATATGCAATAATTTGTCAGTATGACTAGTCGGTATGGGTTCTCTAGTCATAGTTGGGAAGTTCTTGTCTTTGTGTGGTTCCACAATCAAAGCTTGTGGATCACTAGATCACCCGTGTTTCATATATTGCCACCAAGGATTGAGTTTGTTCGCAACAAGTTAACACATCTTAATGTACTGTTCTTTAGTTTTTTATATCGGCTAGCCTTTAATTTTAATATCATGTTTTTCTACCATGCTTTGAAGTATTTTTTATCAAGGGCAAGAAAATCTCTTCCAATGATGTCCATCATCTTTATAATTTGGTTACTTCTACGATGTCCACAAATCTAGAGAATATGGGCTCGTAGACCTATCTCGATAAGCTTCATCACCTGGTGGATAACTTTCCATTACTGAAAACTGAATCAAATACTATCGACTCTTTTTTGTTTCAACCAATGATATGGTTAGTGAGTTGTTGCACCTTTTCACTCAATCAACACTTCATGTTTCTCTTGGATCTTGGATACTTGGTTGTAATATAAAGAGTTTATTGAATTGTGGATGTAATCTCATACATATAGTTGAAAGGAATAGAAAGAAATAGAAGAAGGAATGTATTTCTGATGTGTCTTACAAATGTGATTACAGTCTCTATTTATAGACTGTTTTACAATCTACTTAAGGAAGGAAATAAAGAC
>Ga0123341_1003023_pt1 | contig 14220 bp, 8 predicted proteins | sample Turbeapinknodule_FD_89959 | JGI IMG/M metagenome (GOLD analysis project Ga0123341, IMG submission 89959) | Root nodule microbial communities of legume samples collected from Mexico - Turtle bean Mexico pink nodule | ecosystem: Host-associated > Plants > Roots > Nodule | place: Mexico: Nepantla... | reverse complement strand
TTTTATTTAATTAATTTTTTATTTATAATCTTTGATATCATTTGTTTAAAATGATTAAAACTTGATACTACTTTATAAACTAAGAAATTAATGATATATAAAGTAATTTTTGTTATTAATAAAAATTTATAAACTATTTTTTAAATTAGTATATAACATTAATTATCAAAATTTTAGCTATTAACTATAAATTAGAATCTAAAATAATTACTATCTAAAATATTGTTGTAAGAAAGAATGTTAATGAAATTCATGAAAAGAAGAATAATAGAGAATAAATAAAGTTCTGAAGTAAGTGAAGTGTTTAGAATTGTTTGAAAGGGTATTGATGTTGTTATCCAATTATTAGGTTCTAGAGAATTTCTTAAACCTCCATAGATGTTGCTTCAAGTGGCCACGATTAAGCATTTTTTTTTGCACGAGGTGATTCCATCATGAGATAAATGTCTAGTCATATAGCTATCATAGTGCATATACAAGGCTACTATAGAATCAAGGATTCTCAATGGAGAATGTAGAGTTTAGCATGTTAGTAAAGCAAGACCTAATGGAAAAAAAATTATAAATTAATTCATACAAAATTTATTTTCTATCTAGAATTAGTGGGCGGAGTGTCTGTCGACCAATGTCACGAAGTGAAAACTCTGTTGATTAAGGGACTGCAAAGCATCATTAAGGACTTATTAGACATTGACCAATGTCATTAAGAAGGAAGGTCCAATAGAAAACTATAAATAGAAGAAAGGTAATGACTGTTCAAAGCTCTAAACCTAAATAAACACATCTACAACTGACTTGAACATTGAAGTTTCTTTGCAGGTATTCTATCTCTCGGACTCAACGGACCGATAGCAAGAGAAGACATAAGATAGAAGATACTTTATATGGGATATTCAGTTTCTTGTATTGTAAGAACAATTTATAATAGAGTTGTCCAATAAATAAAGTAAATAAATTAACCGTTCGTTTAAGTTGAGTTGTATAAGAGAATTACAAATTTTGGTATTGGTTGACCAAAAACTTTTTACTCGTGATGACTCGGATTGGTTTATTAATATGTAATAAAAAAAACTAAAAAAAAAACTTTGACACCTTCTAAGAATAACCTAACACGGTTAAAGAAAATGGGGGTGAAAAAAAATATGCATTCTCTCTAAATTTCCTTCTTTCTCACTTCTTTTATCTCAAAATTAAAATCTCTTAATTCATTGATTCTTTTCTCAACATTATTATTACAATGTGAAATTAATTTATATCAGTTAGGATTTGTTTAAAAAAGGACTTGGACTACAAAAGTTTAGATTTTCTTGATTCCCATCATTGTTTTTGTTTTTATTCTTTTTCTATCATCTTTATAACATTTGTCTTCTTTTAAGGATATATAAATGATCATCTTTAGGATATGATAGCAAAGTTTTGGTAGTTATACTTAAAAAGAGAATAACCTATTCTTATTAAAAAAACATCTTATTTTATTGAAATAATATATTTTTATTTGAGGAAGAGTTAAAGTATAAAACAATAAAATAGACTATTAATATTATATATATATATTGATTTTTTTAATTGTAGTAATTTTTTAATTTAAATTTTAATAAACAATTTTTTAATTACATGTAATTACAATATTTTTAATCTTTTGGAGAACTTAAAACTGGTTACACGCCTCCTTTTTTTTTAACTTTTATGTTCAAACATCTTTTGCTTTTTTTTTGTTTTTTTATCTTTTATCACTTTTCTACTCAAACATTTTCTTATCTTCTCATTAGTGTTTTTTGTTGGACTTGAAGATTTGTTGGACTTGAAGAGAACATTCAAACCTCTAAAAAAAAGATGTTTTTATGATGATGTTTGAAGAAGAAGATGTAGATATTTGGAGAATATCTAACTTTTATGGTATGTTGTTGAGTCTTTCACACAAGGTATTCACAAAGATTTTAATTTAACACACAACCTATAGTCAAATGAATTAAAAGAAAATTGTTTTTATAAAGTTAAAAATATGAGAAAAATATTTAATAAATTTGTTAATCGATTAAATTTTTAAGTAACTGATTAAAATATTTATGAGAGATTTTAAACCAGATAATCAATTATCAATTCAGTTAATCAATTAAAACCAAAGCAGATTTAAGTGCTTTTCAATGTTCTAAAAACTAACCAATTAAAATTTTACATAATTGATTAACTTTTTTTTATGAATTAAATACAAGGTTGAAATAATCAATTAGCAATGCTATAATTAATTAAAACAGAAAGAGTTGTATTTTTTTCAAATTTCATTGAGAATAATTGATTACTAGCTTGAAATAACTGATTAAATGCGTTAGTACCTTTTTTAAATCATCATTTTTTGAACTCTATTAATAGAGTCTTGGTCTCACTCTTTTATACAACTAATACAATTGTGAAATATGCATTACATTGAGATCATTTGAGTTATTTTCAATTTTCAAAGTGTGATTTCAAGCTTCCAAATCAATAAGGTTGTGTTATGTCATGTCGTTAAATCAACCTTGTTTTGTGCTTCTACTTTGAATTGTAGTACATTATTTCCTTTACTTAGTGGTTGAAGTGTGTTCCATATATATCCTCTTGTGTGGTCAAGAGTTAATTCGGTTTTCATTCTTTTAGAGTGTTCCAAGAATTGAACATATCTTTTTTAGTGTTTAAAAGTTGATTTTTTGGTATTTTGTTATCTCGTGTTTGTAATTATCATTATAAGTACTTTTACAAACTTTTAAAGATAGTGAAATATAATTATTCTAATGTTAAATAACTTAAACTAAATATAGAATCATTTGAGATCTGAACTAATATAAATTTCTTGCGGAATAATATTGTTAACCAATTTCTTATCAATTCTAGTTCTCATATTAATTGCATTTTATTTTTTAAATTAATTTTTTTTAAAAGAACTTGAAGAAAGAACAAATCTTTTTAAAATAACAAAAGGTATAAGTAAGTTTTTCTTTCAACACTAGGTTTTGTGAATTATGTTTATTTGTGTTTTGTATACAAATTATTTGCATATGGTAGATAATGATGGTAGATTAATAATGTTAGAACAATGATTCTATATAAATTTGTTAAACTAACTTACCAAATTAGTGATTATAAATATTATTTCATTTATTTTTATATGATTTAATTTTGTTTTCAAATTATTTACTTATTCATTGGTATAGTCTTTCTCTATATTTATTGCAAATTTTAGATACTGACATAATTTTCCTACCATAATTTCAGTTAAAAATAAAAAAAAATACTAATTAATTATAATATATAAAATTTAATGTAATAGAACGAACACAAAGTTGAAGGGATTTTTTTGTTAATAGAATGCTTTAAATCCTTTTCTATGTTTTATTTATGAAATTTCCAAATAAAGGAGAATGTGTTGGAATAAGAATATGAAAAAGTTGATATTTAAAGTGTTGTACTATAGTGAATATGGAAGACACTTGGCAAGTATGTTGAATACTTTTGTATATTATGATTCATTATTTGCAAAGTTCGGACACCAACTACTTCTAAGAATAGCAAAAGAAAATTTATTTGTTGTAGACATTACAATGGGGATTATAACTAGGTAATTATTTTTGTGACATGTGAATGAACACTAATGCAGAAAAGTTTAGGGGTTATTTTAGTCATTAGACAATGGTTTTGAAATTGTTGTCTATCAGCACGTAGTTTATATTATTCGAGTATAGATAAAGGTTCTCTAACCGTCGTTTATAAGTCACATATAGACGGCAGTTCATCTCACAACCGTAGTCTATAACGAAAATTAAATATGGGTATACAAAGTGTTCGAAAGAGTATAGATGGCGGTTATGACCATAATCGCCGTTTATACCCTTTCCTGAAACTACTGAAAAAGTGTGCATGGTCGAGTAATAGACAACGGTTATGGTCATAACTGCCGTCTATTATGGACATTTTTTTTATTTCATTTTGTTTTATGCGTTTTCCCTTCTTAATTAACATATTCAGTTAAAAACCCAGCAAGCCAGATACATAAATTTAGACACATTCATTCAAAGAAGAAAATTATATATATATATATATATGTATGTATATATAGTGATAAAATGTATTACAAACACTAATTATATCCTATCTATCTAATTCCTATACTATACATTAGCTATCCTAGAGTTATAGTAATTAAGGAAGTATGTAGCTCAAGCATTTCTCACAAAATTTAAGGCATCCAAAAGCAGTGGTTCTACTTTTTGCAATTTTTATTCTGCGTCCGAATTGCGCTGAAAAAATTCACAAGAGTACTTTCATATGTTATTTGCACCCAGGTAAGGAGGAACGTCCATAAACGAATCACAAAAAGAAGATACGGGGAAGAAAATCAAGACGTTTTGTTTTCAGAAAACCAGTTTTGTTCACTCTCGGTCTGGGACTTACTACGCCTTACTCCTTGGGTGTTTTGGTATGAAATCTTTACCAAACGTTCTTCACCATGTCTATTGAGTTTTGGTTGAGATTTGAGCCCCAGATTCGTCCCACAAGATTGACAATAAGTTTTTTATTGATCACTGCCAGAGCTGAAAGGAAGGTTCGTTCGTGTGTGAAACTGTTTGATTTTTTTCGTGGGTGAATACTCATCCGTTTGACCTAAAAATTGTCGCATTTTGTCCCGAATTCAGTGGAGATTGTTACGTGGAATTTCAGAAAAAACTATTTCGAGAGAATTTTTCAGAAATTTTCGCGCAAACCAAGGCTATTCACTACCAAAACTTGTAAAATTTCGCCCTACTTTCTGCAATTTTTATTCTACGTCCGTAATGCACTAAAAAAATTTACACAAGTACTTTCATATGTTGTTTGCACCCAGGTAAGGAGGAACGTCCAGAAACGAATCACAAAAAGAAGATACGGGGAAGAAAAGTCAGGACGTTTTGTTTTGGGAAAACCAATTTTGTTCACTCTCGGTCTGGGACTTACTACGCATTACTCCTTGAGGGTTTTGGACTGAAATCCTTACCAGACGTTCTTCACTATGTCTATTGAGTTTTGGCTCAGATTTGATCCCCATATTCGTCCCACAAGATTGGCAATAAGCTTTTTATTGATCACTGTGAGGGTTGAAAGGAAGGTTCGTTCGTGTGTGAAACTGTTTGATTTTTTTCGTGGGTGAATACTCATCCGTTTTACCTGAAATTTGTTGCGTTTTGTCCCGAATTCAGTGGAGATTTTTACATGGCTTTTAAGGAAAAAACTATTTCGGGAGAATTTTTGATAAATTTTCACGCAAACCAAAGTTATCCCCTACCAAAACATGTGAAATTTCGCCCTACTTTCTGCAATTTTTATTTTGCGTCCATATTACGCTGAAAAAATTTACACAAGTACTTTCATATGTTTTTTGCACCCAAGTAAGGAGGCACGTCCATAAACGAATCACAAAAACAATATGCGAAGAAGAAAATCCAGAACGTTTTGTTTTCGGAAAACCAGTTTTGTTCAGTCTCTGTCTTGGACTTGCTACGCCTTACTCCTTGGGGGTTTTGGTCTGAAATCTTTACCAGACATTCTTCACTGTGTCTATTGAGTTTTAGCTGAGATTTGAGCCTCAGATTCGTCCCACAAGATTGGGGACAAACTTTTTATTGATCACTGCCAGGGCTGAAAGGAAGGTTCGTTCATGTGTGAAACTGTTTGATTTTTTTCGTAGGTGAATACTCATCTGTTTGACCTGAAATTTGTTACGTTTTGTCCGGAATTCAGTGGATATTTTTACATGGATTTTAAGGTAAAAACTATTTCGGGAGAATTTTTGAGAAATTTTCACGCAAACCAAGGCTATCCACTACCGAAACATGTGAAATTTCGCCCTACTTTTTGCAATTTTTATTTTGCGTTCGTATTACGCTGAAAAAATTCACACAAGTACTTTCATATGTTGTTTGCACCCAGGTAAGGAGGCACGTCCATAAACGAATCACGAAAAGAAGATGCGGGGAAGAAAATCCTGGACGTTTTGTTTTGGAAAACCAATTTTATTCAATCTCGGTCTTGGACTTGCTACGCCTTACTCCTTGGGTGTTTTAGTCTGAAATCTTTACCAGACGTTCTTCACTGTGTCTATTGAGTTTTGGCTGAGATTTGAGCCCCAGATTTGTCCCACAAGATTGGTGATAAGCTTTTTATTGATCACTGCCAAGGCTGAAAGGAAGGTTCGTTTGTGTGTGAAACTGTTTGATTTTTTTCGTGGGTGAATACTCATCCGTTTGACCTTAAATTTGTCACGTTTTGTCCCGAATTCAGTGGAGAATCTTACGTGGAATTTCAGGAAAAAACTATTTCATATGTTGTTTGCACCCAGTTAAGGAGTCACGTCCATAAACGAATTACAAAAAGAAGATACGGGGAAGAAAAGTCAGGACGTTTTGTTTTCGGAAAACCAGTTTTGTTCACTCTGGGTCTGGGACTTACTACGTCTTACACCTTGGGTGTTTTAGTCTGAAATCCTTACCAGACGTTCTTCACTGTGTCTATTGAGTTTTGGCTCATATTTGATCCCCATATTCGTCCCACAAGATTGACAATAAGCTTTTTATTGATCACTGCGAGGGTTGAAAGGAAGGTTCGTTCGTGTGTGAAACTGTTTGATTTTCTTCGTGGGTGAATACTCATCCGTTTTACCTGAAATTTGTTGCGTTTTGTCCCGAATTCAGTGGAGATTTTTACATGGCTTTTAAGGAAAAAAACTATTTCGGGAGAATTTTTGAGAAATTTTCACGCAAACCAAGGCTATCCATTACCGAAACATGTGATATTTCGCCCTACTTTCTGCAATATTTATTTTGCGTCTGTATTACGCTGAAAAAATTCACACAAGTACTTTCATATGTTGTTTGCACCCAAGTAAGGAGACACGTCCATAAACGAATCACAAAAACAATATGCGGGGAAGAAAATCTAGGACGTTCTGTTTTCGGAAAACCAGATTTGTTCACTCTCGGTCTTGGACTTGCTACGCCTTACTCCTTGGGTGTTTTGGTCTGAAATCTTTACCAGACGTTCTTCACTGTGTCTATTGAGTTTTGGCTAACATTTCAGCCCCAGATTTGTCCCACAGGATTGGAAATAAGCTTTTTATTGATCACTGTCAAGGGTAAGAGGAAGGTTCGTTCGTGTGTGAAACTGTTTAATTTATTTCGTGGGTGAATACTCCTCTGTTTGGCCTGAACTTTATCGCGTTTTGTCCCAAATTTAGTGTAGATTCTTGCGTGGAATTTGAGGAAAAAACTATTTCGGGACAATTTTTCAGAAATTTTCACGCAAACCAAGGCTATCCAGTACCGAAACTTGTGAAATTTCATCCTACTTTCAACAATTTTTATTCTGCGTCCGTATTGCGTTGAAAAAATTCACACAAGTACTTTCATATGTTTTTTGCACCCAGGTAAGGAGGCACGTCCATAAACGAATCACAAAAAGAAGATACGGGGAAGAAAAGTCAGGACATTTTCTTTTTAAAAAACCAATTTTGTTCACTCTCGGTCTGGGACTTACTACGCCTTACTCCTTGAGTGTTTTGGTCTGAAACCTTTACCAGACGTTCTTCACTGTGTCTATTGAGTTTTAGCTGAGATTTGAGCCCCAGATTCGTCCCACAAGATTGGCAATAAGCTTTTTATTGAATACTGCCATGGTTGAAAGGAAGGTCCGTTCGTGTGTGAATCTGTTTGATTTTTTTCGTGGGTGAATACTCATCCGTTTGACCTAAAATTTGTCGCGTTTTGACCCGAATTCAGTGGAGATTGTTACGTGGAATTTCAGGAAAAAAACTATTTCGCGAGATTTTTCCAGAAATTTTCGCGCAATGCAAGGCAATCCACTACCAAAACTTTTGATATTTCGCCCTACTTTCTGCAATTTATATTCTGCTTCTGTATTGTGCTGTTAAAATTCTCACAAGTACTTTCATATGTTGTTTGCACCCATGTAAGGAGGCACGTCCATAAACGAATCACAAAAAGAAGATACGGGGAAGAAAAGCCAGGACGTTTGTGTTCGGAAAACTAGTTTTGCTCACTCTCGGTTTGATATTTACTACGCCTTACTCCTTGGGTGTTTTGGTCTGAAATCTTTATCAGACGTTCGTCACTGTGTCTATTGAGTTTTGACTGAGATTTGAGCCCCAGATTCATCCCACAAGATTGAAAATAAGCTTTTTATTGATCACTACCTAGGCTGAAAGGAAGGTTCGTTCGTGTGTGAAACTGTTTGATTTTTTTCGTGAGTGAATACTCATCCGTTTGACCTATAATTTGTCGCATTTTGTCTCGAGTTCAGTAGAGATTCTTATGTGGAATTTCAGGAAAAACCTATTTCGGGAGAATTTTTCAGAAATTTTCGCACAAACCAAGGCTATTATTCACTACCGAAACTTGTGAAATTCCGCACTACTTTTTGCAATTTTTAATCTGCGTCCGTATTGCGCTAAAAAATTCACACAAGTACTTTCTTATGTTGTTTGCACCCAGGTAAGGAGGCACGCCCATAAACAAATCACAAAAAGAAGATACGGGGAAGAAAATCGGAACATTTTGTTTACGGAAAACCTGTTTTGTTCACTCTCGGTCTGGGACTTACTATGCCTTACTCCTTGAGTATTTTGGTCTGAAATCTTTTCCAGACGTTCGTCACTGTGTCTATTGAGTTTGGGCTGAGATTTGAGCCCCAGATTCGTCCCAAAAGATTCGCAATAAGCTTTCAATGATCACTAACAGAGCTGAAAGGAAGCTTCGTTTGTGTGTGAAGCTGTTTGATTTTTTTCGTGGGTGAATACTCATCCGTTTGACCTGAAATTTGTCGCGTTTTGTCCCGAATTCAGTGGACATTCTTACATGGAATTTCAGGAAAAAACTATTTCGGCATAATTTTAAAGAAATTTTCGAATAAACCCAAGCTATCCACTATCGCAACTGGTCAAAATTTCGCCCTACTTTTTGCAATTTTTATTTTGCTTCCATATTGCGCTGAAAAAATTCACACAAGTACTTTCATATGTTTTTTGCACCCAGGTAAGGAGGCACGTCCATAAACGAATCATAAAAAGAAGATACGGGGAAGAAAATCAGGACGTTTTGTATTCGGAAAACCAGTTTTGTTCTCTCTCGGTCTGAGACTTACTACGCCTTATTCCTTGGGTGTTTTGGTCTGAAATCTTTACCAGACGTTCGTCACTGTGTCTATTGAGTTTTGACTGAGATTTGAGCCCCAGATTCATCCCACAAGATTCGCAATAAGCTTTCATTGATCACTGCCAAGGCTGAAAGGAAGGTTCGTTCGTGTGTGAACTGTTTGATTTTTTTCGTGGGTGAATACTCATCCGTTTGACCTGAAATTTGTCGTGTTTTGTCCCGAATTCAGTGTAGATTCTTACGTGGAATTTCAGGAAAAAAACTATTTCGGGAGAATTTTTCAGAAATTTTTGCGCAAATCAAGTATATCCACTACCGAAACTTGTGAAATGTCGCCCTACTTTCTGCAATTTTTATTCTGCATCCGTATTGCGCTGAAAAAATTCACACAAGTACTTTCATATGTTTTTTGCACCTAGGGAAGGAGGCACGTCCATAAACGAATCACAAAAAGAAGATACGGGGAAGAAAAGCCAGGACGTTTTGTTTTCGGAAAACCAGTTTTGTTCACTCTCGGTCTGTAACTTACTACGCCTTACTTCTTGGGTGTTTTGTTTTGAAATCTCTACCAGACATTCGTAACTGTGTCTATTGAATTTTGGCTGAGATTTGAGCCCCATATTCGTCTCACAAGATTGGCAATAAGCTTTTTATTGATCACTGCTAGGGTTGAAAGGAAAGTTCGTTCGTGTGTGAAACTGTTTGATTTTTTTCGTGGGTGAATACTCATTCATTTGACCTGAAATTTGTCGCGTTTTGTTCCGAATTCAGTGGAGATTCTTACGTGGAATTTCAGTAAAAAAGTATTTTCGGAGAATTTTTCAAAAATTGTCGTGCAAACCAAGGCTATCCACTACCGAAACTTGTGAAATTTCGCCATACTTTCTGCAATTTTTATTTTGCGCCCGTATTGCGCTCAAAAAATTCACACAAGTACTTCCATATGTTGTTTACACCCAGGTAAGGAGGCACGTCCATAAACAAATCACAAAAAGAAGATGTAGGGAAGAAAAGTCAGGACGTTTTATTTTTGGAAAACCAGTTTTGTTCACTCTCGGTTTGGGACTTACTACGCTTTACTCCTTGGGTGTTTTGGTCTGAAATCTTTACCAGACGTTCGTCACTGTGTCTATTGAGTTTTGGCTGAGATTTGAGCCCCAGATTCGTCCCACAAAATTGGCAATAAACTTTTTATTGATCACTGCCAGGGCTAAAGCGAAGGTTCGTTCGTGTGTGAAACTGTTTGATATTTTTTATGGGTGAATACTCATCCGTTTGACCTGAAATTTGTCACGTTTTGTCCCGAATTCAGTGGAGATTCTTACATGGAATTTTAGGAAAAAAATATTTGAGGAGAAATTTCATAAATTGTCACGTAAACCAAGGCTATCCACTACCGAAACTTGTGAAATTTCGCCCTACTTTTTGCAAATTTTTTTCAGCATCCGTATTGCGCTGAAAAAATTCGCACAAGTACTTTCATATGTTGTTTGCATCCAGGTAAGGAGGCACGTCCGTAAACGAATCACAGAAAGAAGATACGGGGAAGAAAAGTCAGGATGTTTTGTTTTTGGAAAACCAATTTTGTTCACTTTCGGTCTGGGACTTACTACACCTTACTCCTTGGGTGTTTTGGTCTGAAATCTTTACCAGACGTTCGTCACTGTGTTTATTGAGTATTGACTGAGATTTGAGCCCCAGATTCGTCCCATAAGATTGGCAATAACTTTTTATTGATCGGTTATCCATAAAAAATTGCATTACAAAATAAGGTTTAAATTAGTGTTAAGATACATATACTCTAAAGAACTATAAAGAATAATTTAAATATTATTACTTGCTCCCAATCTTTTTGAATGCCTAGTCTTACAATAGTAACCATCCATTGTATAACGTAGTAGTCATACTCATAGCCTCCCGATTGTTTATTACACTACAATTCAATATTTATTAAAAGTTAATATTGATATTTTTATAAACAATGAAAAGATGAAGACAAAAATTATAAACCTTTAAGTTCAACAATGTCATTTTTTGATAATTTGCATTTGGTCGACCTCTGAGCATGCTATATCCACGCCATGCCCTAATTATTACAAAAAATCTTGTTAGTAACGTTTAAGTATTATACACAGTTAAGTTTATAATGTAATTACACATCAACTATTTGCTTCAGGTGTGTGGATGATTCTTGTGCAGTGAACAAAACCACCCAACAGTGTTATCAACTACGGATAACACAAGTAACTACCAGTGACCCCTACATCATCCATGAAACAATTAGTAAATATTTAAAACATGAAATACTAATAATTGACGACTTATAATTGAACTTAATCATTAATATAAGGGTAAAAATATATTTTTCCCTCTTCACTCAGAGTGTTGGTGATCTATGATTGGGTTTTAGCTTTCTTTGCTCCATTTGGATTAATCAAATAGGGATCTAAGAATCCCATAAATATCTTAATTCTCGTCATTAATAGAAACTCCAGATAAATACCTACATGTTATTAGTTAAATCATAATCAATAATAATTTAACATAAAGTAAATTGAAATATATGTGAAAGATACTTACATCATAAAACACTAAACTATAGTTATACTGAGCTCCTAGTTTCTTGCTGCAAATTCTAACATATTTGACATTTATATGTACAAGGGCATGTCAGTGTTTCTTCCAAAAAAAAAGTATCATCCCATAGAATCGCGAGTGGGTTTGTACCAATATCCTTAGTCGCTGATAATAAATAAGTTATAAAATTGTCAATGGGAACCTCAAGCTTCTTTTGCGGACTCGATTTCCGATGAGGTTTCTACGAAATAAAGAATATTTGTATTAAATTAAATGTAATACATAAATATAAATTAATATAATGAAATTGGATTCGTACCCAAGGTTCTGGAATAATTCGAACAAGGTGTATGGGTCAGGCTATGAATGTCTGAACTACCTCGACCACAGTAGTTACTTCATCTGTAGGTAGTGGAACACGAGCATTAGTAACTTGTACTTTTTTCACCATCACCTTCACCACATTAGGGGGAGAGACACATTATGTAAGGTGGTGGTCTCTTCAAAGAATTTTCCAATGGCCACACCACTTATGGAAAGATGTCATCCTCTATAAGTAACTCACGTTGGCTTATCTGCCCAATGACATCCCCTGAGGTTGTAGGAGCTGCACAACTCCCCTTTGAGCTCCTAAGAGTGGGAGCAACAAGCGACTCATCACAAAGTTGTTGCGATAGAAACTTTTATTGCAACAACTGATTCTTCTCCTCAAACTCTAGCCGCATCCGCTCACTCTCCTGTTTCAACTTCTGACTTACATCCTCCATTAATTCTTGTCGTATCTTAGACATTATTTCTTATTTGATCTCTTTGGCGGAGGAGGAGGAGAATTTTGTGGTGCAGCTCCAAAATATTGTCGAATCCCAACCCATTTTCCAGTTGCACGTACACGATCAGGGTGTTCTGGTCGTCCAATAACTTCAAGCAGGATATCTTGACAACCTTGAGATACAAAATTAACTTAGAAGCTTTGCTCAACCAAGGAATCCTGCAAGAGATCAAAATTTTACAAGTTTTTAATATAATTAATGCTTTAAAATAAATGCAAAAGTAGATAAAAATAACTTACATTTTTTTCTGAAACTATTCGTGATTGCTCAGAACTATATGTACCCGATCTTTTCATTCGAGCCATCTTCCATTTTTGGTGGCGGGTAGGTGGAGATGGAGGTTCACTGATCCCTGTATCAATTTCAGAAGCAATCCCTTGTCTCGATTGCTCCTTCTCATTTAGCAGTGATTCTTTAAGCTTATGATACCCCGAACGATACATTAGGTACGGGGTCACATTCTTAGATGCTATGTCTTGAGCTTTCTTCCTACGACCCTGTAATAAATGAAATAAAGAAAGTGAATCAAAGAATATTAAATAATTAATGTTATGACCCATAAATAAAATAATTAAGTAATTTCACTTACCAACCACTCTTCATATTCACGACTTTCAACAAAAAGATGTCATATCTCTTCATTATTATTGAAGTGCTTTGAACAAGGATTTTGACCTTTATAAGGTCTAAAAACATATTTTGTTGTTAGTTGTAACTGACGAAATTTAATGACAATATTAGATAAAATCTTTAATCTCACACTCTCCACACTGGGGATAACAAAATGCATATGGCCAAAACTAGTTTTCATATAGGTACAAGACTTTCAAGAAATCTTGTTACTTGAAAAACAATGAGAGAAAAATTGAATTGTTTCATATCAAGAATTTACACAATATTATAATGTACGACTTGTTATGGGACTTGAATGACTTTTGTTACTATGACAAGAAAAGAAAATTATATAATATGTCACTTATACCTTATTATTTATTTATTTCATGCTTTATCCATTTCATCTAATTTTATTTTATTTTTACATTCAACTTTCAAATATTAGTAAAAAGTTATATAGTTATTTTTATATAAAAATGAATTTAATAATATTATTGAGTGTTCTCGAACGGGATTGGGACCAAGAGAACGATTCAAGCTACTCCTCTTACTCCTTGGTCAGTCAGTTGGTTTGCACTTTTGTTCCTCTCTAAACAAGCTCCTTCCTCTCCTCTGCTCACTCTACTTGACCTTCACGTAATCCAGACTCGGATGATACCTGCAGAAGGTACTCCAACGCTCAAGTCAGATTTAGTATTCGACACTCGGTATTTTGAGTATTGTATAATGACATACCTAGTTCTTAGATTTTGTGTCTATTTATATGATTGTGATAGGTCTTTCTTATTGGAGCAGGTTAGAGAGTTGGGTCATATTTAGAAGTGTATTATCTAGTTCTTGATTGTTGATTAGCCTAACTAATTCTGCTTAAGCGTAATTACTTGTGTGTTGTCAGTTGACGTAATTAATTTGCAATTTTTATTAGTATCTTAAATTATTTCATTAAAATAAAATTTAATATTTTTTATAAAGTATATTAAAACTAATAATATTAATATTGCTCAATTTTTCTCAAAAATATTATT
>Ga0123341_1003021_pt1 | contig 14222 bp, 6 predicted proteins | sample Turbeapinknodule_FD_89959 | JGI IMG/M metagenome (GOLD analysis project Ga0123341, IMG submission 89959) | Root nodule microbial communities of legume samples collected from Mexico - Turtle bean Mexico pink nodule | ecosystem: Host-associated > Plants > Roots > Nodule | place: Mexico: Nepantla... | reverse complement strand
ATTATTGAGAGCTTAACATTTTCTTTCTCCTCTTCTCCCTACCAAGTTTATCACTTAAATTTTTCACTTTTTTAAAAAAAATTATGACGTCTTAAACGTTTATTAATTTTGTAATTTTTTTTTTTTTTTTTTTGAGACAGCCACTGCCTGTTATATATTAAAAATAAAATTTTGTCTTTAAAATTATAAAAATGTGATAATTTTTCATTTTTGAAAATGCTGTCCACGATGAGAAAGAAGACGTTAGCATGGCGAGCTTGTCCTTCCTCTTGATTGGTGAAGCTTTTATGAAACAAGTTGCGAATGAGAATGGTAAATAAACAGTGCATGACAAAAGTTGAAGATCTTCTAACTGTTTTCTCTTTTAGCCAACTATTCATAGCATATAGGATTAGGAGTGGATTCTCTTCAGAATCATTGAATCAGTCATCATTATATACTGTTCAGAGGCTGTTACAGGATTCTCATCACCTCCTTCACAGCCTCACTTTTATACTCATAATTTCACCACTGTCACTTTTAGCGTTTTCATTTACCACATATTTTAATGAAAAATGTGTTACCATGAGACACTCATAATTTTATCTTTACCATCGGTATCAACAATTGAGTAGTCCATTAGTGACGTGATCCTATATTCTATCAATGATATGATCGGATATTTTATAGATAATCTGATTAAATCAACTTTTAGAAAATCACATAATATAATTAAAGTTATCTATCTGTTAGGAAAAATCAGAACATATTTCCCTTTTTTTTCTGTAAACACAAAATAGGTACTTGGGAAGCAATAAATAAATAATAAAAAATAGAACAAAAGAAAAAATATGCTAATGATTTTTAATATGGAAAACTTTTTCTACTTCATAATTAAAATTTATGGGACTTATTTCAGAAAATATATTTAATACAGAAGTAAGAATTTTTTTACTATGGGAGGATAATACTTAATCTCATTCAATAAGGATATAATACAATACATCTCTAGCATCTTATTAGGATTTTTAATCTCACATTATGATGGATATACATTCTTTCATTTCTCTCTATGTTTACTTGCATCTTTTCCTCAAAAGTTTCCTTTATATAAAGAATGAGAGGAAAGTTTCTTTACAAAGAGATAGTAGATAATTAATGTTTATCACATTTTCAACAGAGACTTTTGGAATGACCATCATTAAATATATTTAATGAATCAATTATCAATATTTATTCATGGTTTCACTAAATTAAGAAAGAAATCTGACACATACAAAATTTTAATAAGTATTACCTACCAAGTTCTAATTTAGGTATTATAATACCTTTTGAAGTACGTACCAAAGAGATCAGAGAAAAATCGAATCTCGCACAATATTATTTAGAAGGAATAGAAGAGCAATTCTTGATCCATAAAAAACATTACCATTTCTTTTTCTAATCGTAGATTATGGCTTTTGTTTAGACTAAATACATGTTAATTTTCTTGATTGATGAAGAACTAAAAAGTACACGAAAACAAAACTATGCTTCTATATAAGATATATAAAAGTGACCAACACATGTAACGTTTAGGTGATGAACACTCACTTACCTAACCATACCAATTCTTGGTCTGGCCAAAAGTGGTAACCTACATGTGCTAAGAATATATGTCAAATACAGCATTTTATGTAAAAAAGAAGAAGTAAAATTTTATTTTAAATAAATAATTTTAGCATGTTATTGAAAATATTTCATTTTGTAATTATGTTATTAGTACAGAATATCATTAAGTGGTTCATTTTCATCTCCATTAGAAAATATAATTGACCACTTTTAGTGAGTTATCCTTTTTTAATCACACTTTTCGTTTCCTAAAATAATGCAACTTTCAAAATAAAAGTTATAAAGAACCATAAATTTGTGCAAATTATTTTAAGGACATATTTTTCTAACAAATTTTTGAGTTAAATTATTAAAGAGTTATAAATTAAAAAAAAAGAGTCATTAAACAAGTTATAGTTTTAACTTTTTTAAAATTAATACATTAAAGTGTATTAATTCATAATATTGTTCAAATTTAATAATATTAAAAATGGATTTCTGACTTTCTCCATTCCACATGATGATAGGAATCTGGTGCACAGAAGTACTTGGTGGAGATAAGATTGAAAGCCCTAAGCATCCATAATTTGATTATATGAGGTGGAATAACAAAACAAAAGGAAGGAGAGAGACACAGAGTTTGTTGTATGGTTTTCAACATTCCTTCTTCTTTATTATTGAAGCTTGCCAGAAGTGTCGGGCCCCAAAATATAGCTGCAAAAAATTATTTTATGGTCCATAACTACTATACATATGTTACTTTTATCATTTTTTTTCTCACTCATAATTATACAATTTTTTTTAAGTTTTAAATAAACAGAACTAATTAAAGCAATAGAAAAAATAATAATTGAAATAAACTATTTTAAAATAAAAATATTTTTTATTAAAAAAATCACCGGTTGGAGATCCACATCGACTAGAGATTAGAGTCTTTCATAATATATAAGTGGGTGTAAACATCACCTCATGAGCTAATTTTATGGGTTGAGTTAGACTTAAAGCTCACCTCTTAATATCACCCAATATCAATTTCAAAAACAAAAAATAATTATTGATATTTAAATTAGATTTTATTATTAATAAATAATTTTTAGATTGGTATCTACTTAATACCTACCAATTATTGTTAGTTCGTAGCTAAAATATTGTTAGTTAATTAGATACCAAATTAGAAGTTATTTATCAATAATAAAAATTAATTTAGATACAAAGTGAAAACTTAATTATTTTTTTTATCTATAAAATTAGTTTCTAGTTAATATTTTTTTAATGATTTATAATATTCGTTTAATATGAAATCATCACACACACAAAAAAATTAGTGTGAGATTATCTAATAATTTGTATAGTTGAGACATCTCATATGATCCACCACAAACCCCACGTTTGGTTTCTTGAATGGCGACCAGGGAAAGCTAGGAGCACAGGACCACCACAAAACCCTTTTAGTTTTTTTCCCTATATAATAAGTGCACTCTTCTCCCTCCTTTTTCATGCAATTTAACCATAACCTCATCTTCATCTTCCAACTCCTTTGCACATCCAAAGCCTCTCAAAAAGCACAAAAGAGAGAACACATAAATGCCCTATAAAGTACACTACATGTTTCAAAAAGAGAAAAGAGAAAACAAGAAGATGAAGTTTGAAGCTGAAACTATTAGGGTATCCAAAAGAAGACTAATGGGCAAGGACATGGGTGCCCTTCTCAAAGAAGGTAGAGGAAGGTTTTACATTCTTAGAAGATGCATCATTATGCTTCTATGCTCCCATGATTAGTGAGTGTTTACAAGTTTTGTTCATATTAATATACTCCTTTTATACTATAAATTTGTATACCATTCTCTACTTAAGAGAAGGAAAGTTGTTCTAGTTCACATCAAATCAAACTACAACTAATTGCTTTCTTTTGTATATTATCTCTTTCAACTCTTTTCCTCTTCTTCTTCTTCTCCAAAACTCAAGTAATCTATTATATATGTATATGTATTTCATGGTGATCACTGTTATTCTCTCTTTTTTCTCTAAATGGAACTCATTGATCCTAAGTTAATTTCTGACTAAACACTTAGGTACTATAATGGTGAATCTATTTGTGGCATAAAGAATGAGATGAAGAAGGTTTTGCTGTGAAAATGATGATCTTAGTTTCACTAAGCTGTTATTTATGTACCTTAACTCTCTCTATATATATGAATACCTTTCCCAATTTTTCAATGCATTTTGATCACTGACTAACAAGAAATTTTTCAGTAGCAGCGAGTCAGTGACTAATCAATAACAGAAGCAGCTTTTAGATTCCAAAGGAAGTAATTAAATAATGGAAATAACTTTGTTGTTGTTGAGAAATATGTTCGTTGGAAATATCACATAACTATAACATTTTATAATATATAAATAAATTATTAAAGATAAAAAAATTTATACTAAGTGATTCAAATTTTGTTTTTTAAGTTAATTTTGTAAATAAATGGATGCAAATCTTATCTTCTAACTTAAAAAAAATTAAAATTTTGTGTAACTAATTTTTAGTTTTGTTGAAGAGGTAGTAGTAATATATATGTTAAACCATACTTATCAATTAGATTTGGTTTAATTTGATAATTTTAAAGAGGATTTGGTAGCCAAAACCAAAATATAGTTATGAAAAATGAAAGTAAGAAATGGTTTGATGTGTTGTTGTGATTGCATAACCCAAAAGGAAGGAAGAATGTGGGGTGAAGGACTATCTCACCCAATATAGATATCAAACTTTTTTCACCTTTTCATGCTTTTTGTCTGCCAAAAGAAAAAAGAGAGATGGGGTAAAGAGGAAATAATTAATACACACAAAATGAGAAAATCCAAAATTATATTCCCCTTCCTAAAAAGAGAAATTTAAATTCAATATTTTTTTTATCTATTTCTTTGTATTCTTCTTGCTCAGAGAAAATAGTAGAGCTTATAAGCTTTAATTTTCACTCTTGAAAAAAAAAGAAAGTGGAAATGATTAAGACTTCTCCTACTATGGCACAATTAATATGTATTCATAACAATTTGGGAAGTCATCACACATTTTCGGAAAAGTAATGTACCCACATTTTTATGTAAGATCTATAAATATAAAATTAAAAATTTTATTTATTTATTTAATACTTTTCACTCACTTATTTAGTCAAATATCTTAAAGTTCTTACTTACACAATGTAGTTAGACCATTACTCAATTTTTAACAATAAAACTCAATAACCCTTCACAAAAGAAGTCAATTTCTTCTTATAGCTGGAACATCCACTTCAAATGGTTCCAATGTAAGAACAAGACTAATTATAAATTACATAAACATGTGTTTAATGAAACTCGTGGAATATTAAGAAAATTATATGCATATATATAAACAGTGAACTTAACTAGTTATTATTTCATTAGGCTAAAGGCCAACATGAAACTTTTTTTATCGTGTTTTGAGTACTCTGAACAAAGAAACCATCATACAAAATGTAAAAATATTATTTATAGTGTCACAATACACTAGATATGTTATAAATGGAATTTTAAGCATCTAGTATTGCAAGTAATTTTCTATAAATGCATATACTTATTATCTACATGCTTTTAGTCCAACAACAAAGTTCAATTTTGAGCTCACTAATTAAATTGTGAAATCACATAATTCTAGGTGTTGGACTTTTTTTTTCTAACAAAACTAAACGTGACAATAAGAATCAATCAAGAAAATAACATTACAAAGGTGAAAGATGGTTATTTTATAGTAAGCAAGTAAAAGAAAATGCCCTAATTCTAATAAAATTAATGCAAATGTGACCTTTAATGCACACAAAATATGGACCTAAATTTTTTAATTTTTTTTATAAAAGCTTTCATGTTAGGTATCACTAATCTAAAATCAAATATCACATAAAGAAAAAATTTGAAATTCAAAATTAAAAAATAAAATCAAACTAAATCTTTTGTTTATAGAAAATTATATATGGAGGTGCTATTCCTTTGTATATGCATTCCATGCTTCATTTGCAATGCTTTTCTTGTCTTGAAATTAAGATTCTTGGGCTTTTAGGCTTCTTTGCATCTTCTCCATTGTCTATTTTTTTTTTCATTTAACCAAAATTATATACATGTAAAGAAGCTTCAAAAAAATCCATCTAAGCCTAATTACTAAGTACACCTCTCTTACAAATATATACTATGCCAAACAATACAAAATAAAGAAGAAAGAGAAATATAAGAGAAATGTTTTATTGAGTAAGAAACACTTACATACTTATAATAATCCTTCAAGAAATAATATCTTATTAATAATTTTTTTTTATCATTCGTGCAGTTATAGTGTGATCTATCTTAGTTCTTTATACATACTTGAGAGGATGAAGAACTTGTTTTTACTGAAATTTGGTTAATAATACTTTAAATGAAACAAACTAAATTCTTGTGTATTTAACTCTATTCCCTTTTACTGTTTTACTTTTATTTTGGTTCTTTATAATATTTGTGTGTTAAACGTTTTCTATTTTTCAATTATTGGATTAATTTCACACCAACTTACGTAAAGAATAAAATTTAATAATTTTTTTATAAAACATTTTTCATTGTTGAGACTTTTAAAAACATAAATGAATTAATTAAAAAACTCATCATAATTGATCTTATTATTCAATTATTTATAAGTTTTTTTTGGTAATATGTGATGTATTTAATAAAAGATCAAAATAAAACTTAGATACGATGAAAGATTGTAGTTATGATATTATTATATGTAAGTTTTTTCCTTTGATTTGGAGAAAATGTGAAAGATATTTTCATAAACTAGTTGAATTAGAAAATGTTATATCCAGCTGGAAAATCACCTTTTATATATATAAAGTCATTATTTGACATAAACTTTTTCTGTCATAAGCAAACCAATTAAATATAAACAAATTTCACTTATCAATGTTACTATTCTCAAAATTAAAAAAAAATTAAGTGGTATTCATATAGTAAAAGAGAGAAGCACAATATAATAAGTATTTTGATACAAAATGAAAAACAAGATAACATAATATTAAATAATAATAACTGTTTAACGTTACTCTTTCTCTTTCTTATTTTGTTTAAAAAAAATGAAGCTGTATTTCTATTTATTGTTTTATATATTATTTTATATGTTTCATTAGTGAATTTCATGATCACATAACATCTTATCTATGTAGCACCGGATTCGGATACTGACACGACACAAACACGGATAATCTCTAAAATATAGGATACGAGGACACAAATCTATATATTATATAATTTTGAATTATATAAATTGAAAATAAATATTTATGTTCAAAAGTATGTTTGAGATTCTTTTGGGAACATGAAATTTTTTTTCATGACAGGTTCAAAAGAATTTGTTCTTTATTTTTATAATCATAATAAAAATTTATACAATAAATTTGAGTTTTTAATTGTATTTATACCTTTTAAAATTGTGTTAGAACCATGCTAAATTTTTTAAAAATTCAACAAATATTTTTTAAATTGAACACTTCACTAATAAATGTTCTACGAATGTCGACACCGATACGTGTATCCGACACGGATACGTCATTTAAGAGAAGTGTCTGAGCCTCATAGATCCCTATAGGTATAAAGAAGACTATTAGGACCACACCATAATACTCTCTTTAATACGTATTTTGTTGTTGATTAAAATATATTGATAAGTGTAAAACTAATAGATAATCTCCTTAAAAAATTAATAAAATCTACTACAAATTGTAATTATTTTTTATGAAAAGTTTAGTCAATTAACATAATTTATATACAGTTCCTTGAGTATTTTAGTGTTACTTTTTATGAGTTTCATTGAGTATATGTTAATATTTAATATAGACTTTTATTACAGATAAAATCATATTTTGAAATCTTCATTTTCTTTTGTCCTTTTACTTTTCCATTAGAAAAAATCTGGCATGGTACAGGTCCAGAGGCAGTGATAGCTAGTAAAAAACAGTAAAAGCAAAAAAGTTCAGAAAAAGAAAAAGGTTTCAATGATAGTGGGATGATCATGGCTTTTGGGACTACATAATAAAATCCTTATATTAAAAAAAAATAGATATAACATTTTAAAAATAATGTACCATTTTGATTAATATTTCCAACATTTATCGGTAGAATTAAGTATATACACTACCAATGATTACATTACAAAAGCTTATTCATTTAAAAAATTGATTCCAAATTTATGTATCATAAAATTGTTTCAGAACCCAAATTAAATAAAAATATAGTTGAATTATAATATATAAATAAATTACAAATATGGTTTCACTAAATTAGTTTTCTAAAATTACATTAAATTTAAAGGTTACTTTTATAAATAGTATTGAAATCTAACAATCTTACCCTATCAAATCAATGTTTGTGAATTTGAAATAGACAAAAAAAACTTCCCTTTTCCCTTTTCCCTTAACTTAACAAACAGTTCCTGAGAAATATTTATATTAATCTAAAGATTCTTTCTTCTGAGTTTGATTTGACATCTTTTTTTCAATTTAGTTATATGTGACAAAACACAAGAGATGTTACATCACATGAACATTTATTACATTGACCAAAATTAGTAATATTAGAGTAAAACAAATTGATGGAATGGCACCATTCAAAACCACTTTATATTACTATTTTAATTATATTATTTTATATTTTAATACAAATTATTAAAATAAGTTGTAAAGTGGGAGTGTTTTGTTTGATATGATATGATATGATATGAAAGAAACATTTTTATTATGCATATTTTTCATCAGAATAAGCATAAAAATGACAAAGTGCTCTGCACAAAAGGAAAGGACCCAGCTTCTTTTATTTTCAAAAAAGTTATATTTTATGCATCATTACATACTAAGAATGCAGCTTTATGAAGCACACAAGAACTTGCAACAACTTTGTGTTGTTTTTATGCATTTGGAAACCCTTTGAAACTCTCCTTAGTATTTGATAATGGAAACCAATTCAAGAAACTGGAGATGGGAAAGAATGGCCCAATTGCTTGCAGCTTCTGCTCTTCTTTTACTGCAAAACTCTGTGGCAATTTCTGCAGATACAAGCTCTGTGAGTGCAACTCAAGTTTCTAATTCTACTTTAGTATACATGTTCATACATATATGAATGCATAGTATCTGAATAAATGCTTCTTTCTAGGTGCACATTGTATACATGGGAGATAAGATACATCAAAATCCACAACTTACTAAAAAGTATCACAACAAAATGTTATCCTCACTTCTAGGAAGGTATGGTTCGTGGCATTCACACACTCCTTTTCCCATTATCTTGTGATACTTCAATGAAGATCAATAAATAAAGTAACTGCAAGTGTTTTCTTTTTGTTCTGAAGCAAAGAAGCTGCAAAGAGTTCAATTCTTTACAGCTACAAGCATGGTTTTTCAGGGTTTGCTGCAAGATTGACAAAACATCAAGCAGAAGCAATAGCAAGTATGATCCTTGCATTAATTATGATGATGATTGTTGTTTAACCCATCTCAGAACCTTTTAAAAGTTATATAATTTGTACCATGTAATGCAGAGTTTCCTGGGGTAGTTTCTGTCATTCCAAATGGCATTCACAAACTCCACACAACCAGAAGCTGGGACTTCATTGGGATCCATCATTCCACTTCTAAATCTGCTTTGTCTAACAGCAACTTGGGTGAAGGAGCCATCATAGGTGTAATTGATACAGGTAGTTAAAACCTTAAATTTAGAAACTATTTATCAATGATAAAAAACTAATTTAGAAATCAACAACTTTTAGTTTCTAAAATAATTTCTAAGTAACTGATTAGTCTCTAGAAATTGGTTTTTATTTAATGATTTTCTAATATTGAACTAAACACTAAGCAGACATTGCAATGTAGTTATGTAACCAATGAGAATTGTGGTTTCTTGAAGGCATTTGGCCAGAGTCTGCAAGTTTCAATGATGAAGGAATGGGACAAATCCCATCAAGGTGGAAAGGAGTTTGTCAAGTGGGAGAGCACTTCAACTCCACCAATTGTAACAAGAAGATAATAGGTGCAAGATGGTTTCTGAAAGGAATAACTGATCAGACTAAGAAGCTTCTTCATGGAAACAACACCAATGAATATCTCTCAGCAAGAGATGCTATTGGCCATGGCACTCACACAGCTTCCACAGCAGCTGGAAACTTTGTTGGAAATGCAAACTACAGAGGACTTGCTTCTGGTTTAGCCAGAGGAGGAGCACCTTTGGCTCACTTAGCCATCTACAAGGCTTGCTGGAACTTTCCAATTGGAGATTGCACTGATGCTGATATCCTGAAAGCTTTTGACAAGGCTATTTATGATGGTGTTGATGTTTTAACTGTTTCTCTTGGCTTTTCCATTCCCTTGTTCTCATATGTTGATCAACGTGATGTAATAGCAATTGGTTCTTTTCATGCAACTGCTAAGGGAATCACAGTTGTTTGTTCTGCTGGAAATTCTGGTCCTCTCTCTCAAACCATTACAAATACTGCACCATGGATCATCACAGTTGGAGCTACCACCATAGATAGGGCCTTTCCAGCTGCCATCACTCTTGGAAATAACCTCACTGTGTGGGTATGCTGCAACTATTTTCAAATCAAATTGGTGAAATATGCTGATACCTTTATACATGGTTTGGACTTTTGGTTCTATAGAAAAAAGTTACACTAATTTTAGTTTCTGCAAAATTATAGGACAGATCTGACACAAACACCAATAAATTATGAGTTACATTCAACCCAAAATCTTGAAACAATAAATTTTTATCTCTTTTCTTATATATATTATTATTCATACAACTTGTTCGAGACTGAATATACCCTATCCATGTCCTCACTTATTCAGATGTCCCAGAAGGTGGGAAGGTAGGTATCAGTAGAAATACTTCTATGCTCAAGTCAATGAAAGTTGACTTTATGACTTAGTATTAGAATCAACAGTAACATTCTCTCCGTCTTGAGGCCCCTTCTATTTATACTGTTTTATTGGACTTTTTCTAGACAAAAGGATTACCTAGCCCAATGACCGCTTAACCATGCTTTACAATCCCTAATAAGAATTAACACTCTTATCCGTTTGTTAGGATACAGGCACACCGTTAGTTCAGTCATCTGGTAACTCGAACGCTGCCGGTCTGTCGGTATTGTTACAAAATGACCTTCACCTTCCCAGTCATGCTTTTGACTCTTCGTTCATCGATCCTAGAGATAACAATTATACTCCCTACGAATTTTTAACCAATGTGGATTCTAACTCATACTTGGCTACAAATAGTTACCTATGATAAATTCATTGATCTCTACTTGAGTTATATCAACAGTGATTTATAATGGGCTAATAGTGCAAATTTTTACACTGTACTGCATAGAAATTAACTCACCTGAAGTCATATTTATGGGAATTAAAAGTATATTTGAACCTGTGATTATTGCTATATAGGGACAGTCCATTGATACTGGAAAACATAATCTTGAATCTGTTGGGCTCACATATTCTGAACGTATTGCTCTGGACTCATCAGAGAATTTGGCGTGAGAACTCCCTTCAGTTTTACCATTTCTTCTATGTTGCATTCTTGTAAATTATGTATTTACTGTTTGTGTCTTCCTTTCAAGCAAGGCTTGCCAATCTGGAAGTCTAAATGCAACTATGGCAGCAGGCAAAATTGTTCTATGCTTTTCTGTATCAGATCAACAGGACATTGTTTCTGCATCACTTGCAGTGAAAGAAGCTGGAGGAGTTGGACTAGTATATGCACAATATCATGAAGATGGCCTCAATCAATGTGGTTTGTTTCCATGTATCAAGGTAGATTATGAAACGGGGACACAGATATTAACCTATATTAGACGATCAAGGTGAGCTAACATGCACAAACTGATGATGACATTGGCTTCTAAAATGTTCATTTTGGTTAATATTATGCATATCTGAAAGGTTTCCAACAGCAAGCCTGAGTTTTCCCACGACTGTTATTGGAAAATGGGCATCACCACGAGTTGCTTCTTTCTCGTCTAGAGGACCCAGTAGCATGTCTCCCACAGTGCTAAAGGTATATATCTGGACCTCAACTTACATGCCTGACTTATTTTTAATCAAACCAGATTTTTTTTTCAGAAACTATGAGATATGAGACTCGGATATGAGACTCGGACACATTGTGTCAGACACATATATCAGATATTGATATTTATATGATACTTGTATGATACGTATCGGTGAAGTGTCAAATTCAATGAATATTTATTGAATTTCTATAAGTATATCTGTATCTGTGTCCGTGTCGCACAAATACTAAGAAACTTGCCATGTAAACAAATAACTATTGCTCTTACTCCACTTTTAATTCCATGATATCATCATTAACCTGAACTTGGGGGATGATTCATGGAGGTAGCCTGATATAGGTGCTCCAGGTGTGGACATTTTGGCTGCATTTCCTTCGAAAGGAACTACAAAGAACAGTGGATTTGCATTCTTGTCTGGAACTTCAATGTCTTGTCCTCACGTGGCAGGAATAGCAGCTCTCATGAAATCCAAGAACCCAACTTGGTCACCTGCAGCCATAAGATCAGCTCTGGTAACAACAGGTGAGTGACTCACTAAAAAAAAATATTAAATAAAAACTAAATTTATAAACTAAAATAATTGGTTAGATTATATTAGATGTTATTTTATAAATTAAAAAAATTATTAATTTGTAAAGTAGTTTTTATTATTAACACAAATAATAAAAATAATATCTAATTTAGTTAATATAGGGACCAATTATTTTTTATCTCTAACTTTGATTATTATTTAATGATTTTTTTAAGTAAAAATCAATAGATATTAAAAATTTAATAATGATACATTGAGAATCCACATTTTTTATATATATTTATTTCATACATCAAAATTATATACAACTCTCAGGATTAAAGTATCATTTTCTTTAAAAATTACATCTTTACATATAATCTCCAAATTAACCATTAGAAAAATGATACATTGATAACTTGATGATTGCTTAACTATTATTGAACTAACATATCATTGCTCTAACTATTATTGAACTAAAAAATTATGCAGCATATCAAACTGGAACAGATGGAAATGTTATATCAGAAGAGGGTTCTACACACAAAGCAGCAGACCCTTTTGACATTGGTGGTGGACACATGGATCCCAACAAAGCAATGGATCCAGGACTCATATATGACACAACCACAGAGGATTATGTCCAATTCCTCTGTTCCATGGGTCACAGTAGTGCATCCATTGGCAAAGTGAGCAACACCACCACAAGTTGTAAGAAAGAAAAGCACCAAGAATTGAACCTCAACCTTCCTTCCATATCAGTTCCAAACTTGAAGAACACTGCAACAGTAATGAGAAGAGTGACAAATGTTGGGAACATAACTGCTGTCTACAAAGCTCTAGTGAAGGTTCCATTTGGCATAAAAGTGAGAGTTGAACCTCAAACTTTGAGTTTCAACTCAGATACACGCGTGCTTAGCTTCAATGTCAGTTTTTTGTGCACTCAGAAGTTTCATGGAGATTACAGATTTGGTAGCTTGACATGGACAGATGGGAAGCATTTTGTGAGGAGCCCGATTGTTGTGAGGAGCATGCAGTTTGAATCTTGAGTGGATGTTACGTGAAGAAATATTAATACACAATTTGTTGTTTGGAGAGACTAAACACAGCACATTCTTTATGTGAGCACATGCAGCATAGATATTCTGAGGAAACAGAACTCGATCCTCATGGAATACACTGTCCCATGTTAAGATTAAAAACGTTTCTTGAGATTGCTACTAACATTTATATATGTTCTCGTAAAAAAGGGAACTTTTCACCGGATGAAGAATAATTGACTTCGTTTTGGTCATTCAGTGTTACCTTCACTTCTTCTCTTCTAACTCCTTAGGACGCATTCTATTCTTCTCTTTAGGATACTTGCAAAAAATAGTCCGACAATCAAATAAATGTTTAATATTCGGTCTAATAAATACATAAAAATAAAATAATGTACATTTCTTTTAGTTGTTGTTGGATTGAGATTAATATATAAATCGTGATTAAAACGTAAATTTTCATATAATTTAATCTTATTATTCATTCTTTAATCTTAATACATTTTAAACATGTTTGTCAAGAGTAAAACATCTCAAAACTAATTGTCCAATATAGCTTTAAAATGAAATTTTGAAGAGCAAATGTGAATAGTAGACTATTTAAACATGCAACATTTCATACATAGCTTTAAAGGTAAATTTAAGAGTGAATCAAATTATCTAAAGAAAAATTATGGTTACTAAGCAAAAAGAGATTTCATCACATGCATCAAGCAACGGTCGTATTCTTGAAGCATATAAGTGAAAAATGTTAAACATTTGTGTTCTTCACCTTCTCAATTTACCACCTTGTGACAATTCTTATCATATCCTTCCTCTGAGAGTTATTCGTGTTACCATTTGCTACGTGTGATTGTTTTAAAGAGATGAATAACTTTTTCCATTATTTATCTTTTTTTTCTTCTTTTTTATTTTATACATTACAATAATATTTTTGAGATTCAAAATACTAAAATTTCAAATTATAATTAAAATTAAAATGTAAAATAGTATAAAAAATGAAAAAAAAAATTGTTAT
>Ga0123341_1003019_pt1 | contig 14230 bp, 16 predicted proteins | sample Turbeapinknodule_FD_89959 | JGI IMG/M metagenome (GOLD analysis project Ga0123341, IMG submission 89959) | Root nodule microbial communities of legume samples collected from Mexico - Turtle bean Mexico pink nodule | ecosystem: Host-associated > Plants > Roots > Nodule | place: Mexico: Nepantla... | reverse complement strand
GAAAATCATTTAATGCTCAGTCAAAGCACAAAACAGTTTTCTGTTATGGTACCAAAACAAACAATCGGTTGTTTCCACGAATCAATCGATTGTTTTGGTTTTGACAGCAAGTCAACCATAAAAACAATTTTCAACCTTTTCTAAAAACACCTAAGTATAAAACAATCGGTTGTTTCGACAAAACAATTGGTTTTTTTTCACTTAGCTTGAAAAACACTTTTCTTTTAAAAGAATTAAGAGTGCTTATGCTTTGGATTCAATCAAGAGTGGATTACATATTAAATCTACCCCAGATCCTATCTAAAGGACAACACAGCAACAACAAGCACAACCAGCCTTCATCATCCTTCAAAGGGTTTGGATTCTTCAAAGCTTTGAACACCACTTGGTTCAACATTTCTCATAGGCAATCATGGATGCTGTGATCCCTGCTACGTTCGTGGCCCGAAAGCCACGTTCACTGGGATGGAGGATCCAGAGGCGCACCTCACAGCATTCCATACTCAAATGATGCTAATCGGCGGTTCTGACGGCGTCAAATGTAAGCTGTTCATGAGTACGTTGGTGGGAACGGCGATGGAATGGTTCATCAGCCTTCCAGATGGCCACGTGACTTCATTCACACAACTATCGAAGTTGTTCAGCGAGCAATACATAGCGAATTGTGCTCCCCCACCCAACTCCTACGATCTCTTCGAAGTAAGGCAGTATCAGGGGGAAACGTTGAAAGAGTTTGTTAATCGCTTTGGGGCACAGGTGGTGAGGGTCAACACCACAGATGAGTCGATGATAGTCCATGCGTTCAGGAAGGGGATCTGCCCTGGACCTTTCAGCGAGTCGCTCATCAGAAGTCGCCCCAAGACTTTCGCTGAGATCAAGCGTCGTGCGGTGGTACACATTGCAGCAGAAGGTGAAGTAAACAAGAAGCGCGCAAGCGTCATTCCCGCACGTCCACAAGTGTCGTCACGCGCACAGCCCATGAGGGTGAACGAGGTCGCGACGGGGAAGAGGGGTCAAGGAGGAAAGCGGCTCTACGAGCCAAGGAAGCCCCAGGCTAAGGGGCGCTCAGGGGAGACTAAGCCAGTGAGGCACAACTTTGTGGTGGAGTTGAAAGATCTGATCATTGTGCCCAACATAGCGGACAGGTTGAAGATTCCAGTAAAGACTTATAAGGTGTTGGGACCGCACAAGGATGCATAGTGCGAGTTCCACCAGGTGTTTGGTCATCCGATAAACAGGTGCTTGGCATTGGGGCATCAACTTGATGAGCTTGTGAAGAGCGGTTTCCTGAATGATTACCTGGCGGGGTCATCAGGGACCGAGGCCTTGATGGCATCAGCAGAGGACCAAGCCCACGAGATGCCCATCCACGGGGAAATCCACACCATCTCAGGTGAATTCTCGGGTGGAGGGTGCACTGCCTCTCAGTGCAAGAGGTACGTACACTCGGTAATGTCAGTAGCAGAGCAGGTGGTGGACGACTCACTCGACGTTGACCTCACGTTCACGAGGGCTGATCTTCGCGACGTCGTTCCACATGATAATGACCCCGTGGTGATTTAAGTTGTAACCGTGGGGAGGAAAGTACACCGAGTGCTGGTAGACCAGGGCAGCTCGGCGGATGTGATGTTCTGGCCTACGTTTAATAAGTTGCAGTTGTCTCCTGATCAGCTTAGGCCATACACGGGGTGTTTGTATGGTTTTGCGGGAGATCAAGTGGAGGTGCATGGTTATTTCGAGCTGAGGACGACTTTTACAAATGGCTACGCATCTCGCACAGAAAACATAAGATACCTAGTGGTAAACGCCCACTCGGCGTACAATATCTTGTTGGGAAGGTTGGCCCTGAATCGGCTGAGGGGGTGTCGTCTAAACGTCATATGAAGTTGAAGCTGCCCGATCTTAGTGGGAAGGTGATCGTGATTAAATCCGATCAGCAAGAGGACAAGAAGTGTTATGAGAATAGCCTCAAAACGAAGAGGGGTGTGTTCATGGTAGTGGAGCACCCACCCATGGAGGAGGCGCCCATGGAGGAGGACCGTGTAGGTGTATCCCGCATAGAAAACGCTCGGGAGAGGCGACCCGAGCCAGCTGAGAACGTTGTGGAGAGGCAGATTGGTGGTAAGACGTTCAAGTTGGGTAAATTGTTAGACCAAGAGGAACAAAACCAGGTGGCAGAGGTGATATCGCGTCATCTGGACGCCTTCGCATGGTCCGCCTCGGACATGCTAGGCATTGACCCGGATTTTCTATGCCACCGCCTCACCATGGACCCCAAAATCTGACCCATGCACCAGAGAAGAAGAAAGTTTAATGAAGAAAGGCAACAGGTCGTACAAGAAGAGACGAGGAAGCTGTTGAACGCCGACCACATCAGGGAGATTCAATATCCTGAGTGGTTGGCCAATGTGGTCTTGGTGAAGAAGGCCAATGGGAAGTGGAGGATGTGCGTAGACTTCACTGACCTCAACAAGGCGTGCCAAAGGATTCGTACCCTTTGCCAAGCATCGACGCGCTGGTGGGTAGAGCCTCGGGTTGCAAGATGCTCAGCTTTTTGGATGCATTCTCTGGGTACAACCAGATCAAGATGCACCCACCGTGACGAGTGCAAAACAGCGTTCATGACCGAGACGTCCTGCTACTATTACACAGTGATGTCGTTCGGCCTAAAGAACGCAGGCGCCACCTATCAGAGGTTGATGGATAAGGTTCTTGCACCAATGTTGGGAAGAAACGTGCAAGCCTATGTGGATGATATGATGGTGACCTCGCAGGAGAGGGGACAGCACATAGCTGATTTGGAAGAGCTATTTGCTACAATAGCTAAGTATCGTTTGAAGTTGAACCCCGAAAAGTTTGTATTCGGGGTCGAGGCGGGTAAATTCTTGGGGTTCCTACTCACCGAGCATGGGATAAAGGCGAACCCAGACAAGTGTGCGGCGATCCTCGCCATGAGGAGCCTCGCCTCGGTGAAAGAAGTACAGCAGCTGACAGGGCGGATGGCGGCCCTGTCCAAATTCGTTTCCGCTGGAGGAGACAAGGGCCACCCCTACTTCCAGTGTTTAATAAGAAACAACCGGTTCATGTGGACCGAGGAGTGTGAGGCGGTGTTCCTCAAGCTGAAAGAGTACCTAGCTGCTCCCCCTGTGTTGTGCAAGCCACAGATGGGCGTGCCCCTCCGGTTGTATTTTGCTATGACCGAGCGGGTGGTCAGTTCAGTCCTCGTCCTGGAGCAGGACCGGACGCAAAAGCCAATATACTTCGTGAGCAAGGTGTTACAAGGGCCAGAGGCAAGGTATCAAGTCCTAGAGAAGGCAGCACTGGCCGTGGTGTTCTCGGGCAGGAGGCTCCGTCATTACTTCCAGAGCTTCACGGTGGTAGTGATGACGGACCTCCCTATCCGGAAAATGCTGCAGAAGCCAGATGTGGCAGGGAGGATGGTACGCTGGCGGGTGGAGCTATCGGAGTTCGATGTCCAGTATGAGCCCCGAGGCCCCATCAAAGGCCAAGCCTACGTGGATTTCGTAGCAGAGCTCTTCCCAGGGAGTGCACAGCAAGAAGAGGAAGTTAGTTTCAAGTGGGTACTCTCAGTTGTTGGGACCTTCAATCAGTAGGGAAGTGGAGCCGGCGTGATTTTGGAGGAGTCAAATGGGTTGTTGATTGAACAGGCCCTGAGGTTCGGCTTCAAAGCCAGTAACAACCAGGCGGAGTACGAGGCCCTAATAGTTGGAATGCTCTTGGCCAAGGAGATTGGCGTACAGAGCTTGCTGGCAAAGAGCGATTCCCAATTAGTTACGGGTCAAGTAACCGGGGAGTACCAAGCCAAAGATCCACAGATGGTTGCATACTTGGGCTATGTTCAAGTCTTAAAGGGGGTGTTCGCGGTGTTCGAACTGGTACACTTTCCAAGGGAGTAGAATGCCCGTGCTGACCTGCTCACCAAGCTGGCCAGCTCAGGCAAGGGGGGAAGACAGAGGAAGGTAATACAGGAAACCCTCAAAACACGACGAACGTTTGTTGCAGACAACAGGGTAAGCGTCCTTTAGATCAGTGCGTTTAGGGGAAGGGCGAGGAGTCATCGGTCGTTGACTCAGGACACGCTGAAGACGCCCAGCGTAAGTGTTTATCCGGCCTCATTAGAGGGGAGAATCCGATGCAGGTATGCGTGCTAGAGGAGGGGGGCATGTGGATGACGCCTTATAGGCGCTACCTTGCCGATGGAATACTCCCAGTAGAGCCTGAGGAAGGCAAGAAGGTAAAGAGAAACTCCGCAAGGTACACCCTCGTTGACGGAGCACTATTCAGGCATGGGTTCACACACCCGATCTTGACGTGTGTGAGCGGAGATCAATGTACGAGGATAATGGCTGAGCTCCACGAGGGAATTTGTGGGAGCCATGTTGGCGGTAGGTATTTAGTGTCAAAGGTTGTATGCGCAAGGTATTATTGGCCCATAGTAAGAGAAAATTGCGTGAGGTACGCCCAGCGGTGCAAGCAGTGCCAGCAGCACGTCGACTGGCACAAGGCGCCACCAAAAGAGTTGAGGTCCATCTATAGTCCGTGGCCCTTCCATACGTGGGGAATCAACATTATGGGGCCCTTTCCGTTGGCAATAAGACAGATGAAGTATTTGATAGTGGTCATCGAATACTTCACAAAGTGGATTGAAGCCGAGCCGGTAGCGCAGATCATGGCTCACAAAGTATAGCATTTTGTGTGGAAGAATATTGTGTGTCGCTTTGGCGTACCTAGACGTCTTGTCTCCGACAACGGTACACAATTCGCAAGCCAGCAATTGGGCAAGCTATGTACAGAGGTCGGCATAAAACAGGTGTTCGCGTCTGTCGAGCACCCTCAGACGAACGGGCAGGTGGAGTCCACTAACAGAATCTTGCTTAGAGGATTGAAGAGGAGGCTTGAGAAAGCTAAGGGGACCTGGGCGGAAGAGGTTCCCGGGATAGTGTGGGCTTACCACACCACGCCTCAATCCTCCACTAAGGAGATGCCCTTTAGCCTAGTGTATGGATCGGATGTGATGATCCCGGTAGAGATCCACAAGAGCTCGCCACGTTTTCAAATTTTTGTGGCCTAGGAGTCTAACGAGGAGAGCAAGGTGAATCTGGATCTGTTGGACGAGGTCAGAGAGGAGGCGAGGATCAAAGCCAAGGAGTTGAAGAGAAGGGTGGAGCACCAGTACAACTCCAAGATAAAGCCCCGGCAGTTCCAAGTTGCTGATTTGGTAATGCGGAAGGCTCATCCGTACGAACTGGAGAACAAGTTGTCCCCCAAGTGGACTGGTCCCTTTAGGGTGACCGAGGCCCTGGGGAACGGGACGTATAGGCTTGAGACCCTGGAGGGAGGCGTCATCCCTCGCACTTGGAACGCAGCAAATCTCAAGTTTTATTTTAGTTAAAAACTCTGCATTGTATACAGTTTAAGGGGACACTTTTTTTCCCTTTCAGGGGTTTTTTAATGAGGTCACCCAATAAAGTTACATTTCGAGCATATGTACCCTCAAGTTTTCTTTACAATGCAGGGAGGAGCACTCTTATGTCGGTGTTTAGACACCTCGGGCAAGGTAGTAGCTTTCTTTAAGACGCCTCCCCGAGCGTGGGCACTGAGCGAGGACAACACGGTTCAGTAAGAAACGAACCTGTGGCCTTGATGTTTAGACACCTCGAAAGGAAGTGGCGGGGGGCGCCTCCTTCGAGCGTGGGCATCAAGTGCGAAAGGTAAGTTTAAATTAGTGATGAATCGGACGCCTTGGTGTGTGTACACCCCCTCCTAGGACGTGAGCACCAAGTGCCCTAGTCGTCTTGGTGTTTAGACACCTCGAGGGAGAGCGGTGAGGGGCACCTCCTCCGAGCGTGGACACCAAGTGTCCTGATCGCCTTGATTTTTAGACACACTGAGGACGAGCGGCGCTGCTTTTGGAACACCTCTCCTCGGGCGTGGGCATCAAGCACAAATAGTAAGGTCTGATCGGTGGTGATTTGGTTGCTCTGGTGTTTAGACACCCCGAGGGAGGGTAGGGGTGCCCTCTGGGCCACCTCCTCCCCGGGCGTGGGCACCAAGTACACCGGTCGACTTGGTGTTTAGACACCTCGAGGAAGGTGGCAACTCCCTATGGGACACCTCCTCCTCGGGCGTGGGCACCAAGCCTATTGATTGACCTGGTGTTTAGACACCTCGAGAGAGAGCGGCGGGGGGCGCTTCCTCGAGCGTGGGCACCAAGCATGAACAGTAGGCTTCGACCAAGATAAGTCCTCCTTCGCCTTTGAGCGATGATGAGGCCAGTAACGCTCTTAAGGTTGGACACCTCGAGACCACGAAGTACGAGTAGGTGCCAAGTGAAGGAGCTCCCATGCTCGAGTAAGAGAGAAAGTTAAGGACAATTGAAGGTTCGCACACACTTGTCTCATTACATATTGTTTTGACAGCAAAGTTAAAAGATGACAAGGCGTGCTACCTATAGTTTGAGAAGATAAGGCTACTCGAAGTAACGAGCAAAGTAAGCTTCAGAAGCATTATTAGTAAAGGAGGTAAGCAAAACGCGAGCAGGAATAAGCAAAGCAGTTAAGTTAAAAGTGCAAGATACATTCATAATATGAAGAGTTCTTAAGAATACAACTTTTGACTACAAAGCTAAGCAGCATCATGGTGTGGAAGGCTCCTTGGCACGATTTCTCCTTCGACGACGTGGTTCGCTGTAGCAAAAGGCGAAGTGTCCATCTCAGGATGTTTTCAAACAACCTGAGCCAGGGCATCTTCAAACCCAGCGGTGTAGGCGTCTGCATCGTCGTCGATGAGTTCTGTCTCGACCTTTTTGAAGCCCTCAACTTGGGTGGCCATCTCTTTTTCAGCTTGGACAAGGGCTTCAGTTTTCTGTGAAAGCTCTTGTTTGGTCTCTTCAAAGCTTTTGGCCTGCTCAGCTAGCTCAGCCTTGATGTTCTCAAGGGCCTCAGTTTTTGCAGCCAGTTCCTCCTTGGCTTTTGCTAAGGCTTCAGCCTTTTCCACAAGCTCTGCTTCAACCTTACCCATGTGCACCTCCCGGGTAACAAAGCGCTCTTCAAGGTTGGTCATCTTAGCTTGGGTGGCCGCAGCAGCATCTTTGAGTTTCGCTATTTCAAGTCGTAGAGGCACCACTTTGGCCAGAAGTGTGGTGTACTTCTGACCTTCATCGTGAAGCCTCTTGTTGGCCTCCAGCTCAGCCTTTTGAAGAACGCCCATCTCCTCGGTCAAGGCGGCCTCCTAGATAAAGAAGTGTTGAGCCTCTTTGGCCATTTGTTCTTTTACTAAAGCCAGTTCATCAGCAAGGGCCTGATGTTCCTTGGCCTTCACCTCAGCCTGGTGGAAAGAAGAGCTGGTGCGAGCAAGGAACCCACCAAGGCTGAGGGCCTTACTCTCTGGCAGCGCCTCATCAGCGAAGTTCCCCAGGGTCTCTTGCTGATAGCCCCTCAAGATGTGTTGGATGACCCGGGGAAGCTCAGGAGCAGGTGTAGGAGTGGGCTCAAGAACAGTCTCAGCTCCCTCCTCAAGAGCAAGATATTGTGGAGGTGAGGAGGCGCTGGGAGGGTTGTCCCTAAGGGAGGCAAGACGCCTATCAGATGAGGAATGAGAGGTGGCTACTGCGGTGGTTCTCCTTCTCTTGAAAACAGGGCCAACTATAGAGTCCTCATCCTCATCAGAAGGGATGACCACCACCCCTTTGTTTTTCTCTAGGGAGGCTGGTGGAGGAGAAGCCCTGAGCGTGGCCAAAGGGATAGCCGCAATTGGGGCTGGAGAAGTAGGGGATGGTGTTGTATGTGGTGAGGTGGGGGCAGGTACAATGTGTGGAGAAGCGGGGTTGGGAGTTGTTTGTGGTGAAGCAGGTGTTGGAGTCGCCTGGGCAGAAGGGGCGAGAGGAGCAGTAGGAGAGGCAGGCAGGGCTGGGTGTGCAGAGGTACCCGCCTTGCCAGTTGTGGCATTGTCGCGAACAGACAAGACTCCAGCTAGTCTTGCCCGTTTCTCAGCGTTTAGCACCATGCCTGCACCAGAGAGGAAGAGTTTAGAATCAAGTAAACAAGAGAAATCAGAGAATTAGTACAAGTATGAGTTAGTAGATAAGAGCATGGTGATGTATGAAAGAGATCGAGAGCTAGTTCTTGTACCAATATAACCATCTAGCTCATTTGGGTTATATTCCTTTCTGATGAGCTCTACGGTGTCAAATACGACTCCCAAGCTGGCCAGCAGCTGGCATACGTTTCAGTCAGCGGAGGAGAGCTCATCCAAGCTCTTAGCTTTCTTAGACTTCACTTCGTTCACCCAGTAGAGGGGAAAGCCATCTAGGGTTGTGCGGTCATGGTCAGAGCAGCACACCCTGAAGAACTTGCCCTTGAATCCTTTATAGGATTGTTGGAACAAGGTGAAGATGACTCTCCCCGTTACCCCGCTGAAACTGACCCACAGGTTGTTCCCAAGGCTTTTGGCCTCGAAGAAGTGCAAAAATATATCTACAGATGGGGGGTGGCCAAAATAGCCGCAAAGGATGGAGAAAGCCCTGATGAAGGCCCAGCTGTTGGGATGCAGCTGGGCAGGGTCAACGTTGAGTTCAGTAAGTAACTCCCTTTCGAAGCGAGTGAAAGGAAGGCGCGGCCTAATGCGCTTGAAAATTGTTTGATAAAAGAAGAAGAAAGGTTCGCCGTCGTTGGCCCGGTTGTCTACGCACACGGGTTCGCCAGCAACGCAAGGGCGGACTGATATGTACGCGTCGTGGACCCTACCAAACGCCCTACCCACGAAGTTGGGCTCACTGTCCAAATGAGCCCTCCAATCGACGATGGCTGTAAGAGAAGAGGTCTCTACGAAAAGCCTATCGGAGGCCCAGGGGTATGATGTTCTGTAATTGATGCTAGGAGGAGGAGGGTTGGCTGTGATTTTTGTTCTTGCCATGGTCAAAGAAGCTGGGAAAGAAAAGCAAAGGTTCAGCAAATGGAGGCTATGGTGCGAAGCTAAAGGAAAACCCAGAAAACCCTACCCACGTGAGAAAACTCAGAAAACAGGGGAACAAGGAAATGCTGAGAAAAACGTAAATGCGAGAATCTAAACAGTCCCAGGCAGTTTATCAGTACGTAAGAGCAAGAGTAAAGGGCAATCAATGCGTAAAAATATACCTTTGATGGTTGATCAGCGAAAGTTTCGGTTTTTGCAAGAAGGAATCAGAGAAAGCTCGAGGAAGAAGGTGAAGAGTGTAAGAACAAGTGCAAGTGATGGAACAGTTCCTGGAGCGCGCAATTTTGAAAGACTTAACGTAAACTTGAGAAGTGCAAGCGATATTAAGTCCCAACCGCACGATTAAGCCACGTGTGCGTTGATCACATCATGAACAGGAAGGCGTCACTTCAGTACATTATGCCTGTCCTGTCACAGGATGCCACGTAGGACGGTAAGGCGAGGCCATAGTCTCTTCGATGAACCAGTTGTCAACTCGAGACTGGGGGGCTTGTGTACCGTACGGTCCTCGGGCGTTGACCAAAGTCAACATGGTGGGACCCCGAGAGAGGGATCCACTAGAAAGTACAACAGGGCAGGAAGGAGTTTCTTTAAGGTCCACGGCCTCAGGCGTTGTCTGGCCTCGGGCGTCGCCCAAGCTCATCATAATAAAGGCGCCTGTGAAGTTTGGCAGGCCAGGGAAGTATCCCCTCCTGATACCCACGGGTAGGGATAACCATGGAGGAGGCGACACAGTAGAAGGCGCCACAGTAGGGGCGTGGAGGCCTCGGGCCTCAACACTCCAGACAGTAATAATAGATAAAGAAAGGTGGTTTTCGAAGCCACACCCCCAGTACCAGAAGGGAGAGACCAAACTCACGAGGGATTCGTGCATGAGGTGTAGGGACGCGACAATACGCACCACCATTGGAAAGCCACTGGGACAAAGACGACCCATGAGAGGGTCACGTCCCAGAAGGTGATCTGCATGCATGGCACGTGAGGAAGGCAGGGAACTCCCAGGGCGGATGACTCAGAGAATGGGCATATGAGTTGGCACCCATGCAGTCACCACCGCACGAGTTGCACTTTGACAGGGCAACCTTACACACTGAGAAGGCCCTAAGACTAGGAACAGTGTTGCTAAGGAGCGCCCACATAATGCGCAAGTCTCAGGCTGACACGTGGACAGAAACACCGGGAAGGTATATAAGGTTTTACGATAAACAGAATAAGGTACGTTTTTGCACATTCTAAGACATTTGAGCAGAAGCTAGCATTTTCAATTACGATTCAGTTACGCATTTCTCTTAACATTGACCTTACGGTGTTCTGCGACGAGAAATGTTTGGTGTTTCCTGTCCAATAGCTGACTTGAATGTCGGAGTGCAAACGGCCGCGAGGGCGCCATTTGTCTCTCTGTTTCAGGTGTTCACGGCGGAGGAAGGATAACGTTGGAACAGAAGCAAAGATGTTCTTGAAGCGCAGTTCGTAGAGACGCACGAAGGTGTTCGAGTCAACCGGCGGGAACAAGAAGAATGCAAAATTAAAATGAAAAGAAGAAGGCACACTTAGCTCTTGAAGAACCTAAGCTCATGATACCTCTTGATGGATCATGCCTTCATCCGATTTTCAATTTCTTTGGAGGAGTGGCGGAAGCATCAATGAAGGAAGATGAACAAGGAGCTCACGTAGAGCTTGTGGATTCCTTGAAGGTGCATGCTAGGTGTGGAGAGTGAGTGGTGAGGCCATCTCACTTGGAATAGGTGAAACTTGAAGACTAAATATCTATCCTAGGGAGGTAGGAGACAAAGAGTGAAATTGGCACAATTTTGGCAGCAATTCACTCTATATTAATCTTGAGAAATTCATGAACCAAGCACCTCCTTTTATAGTAATGGAGGGACGAAATTTGGAAAGCCAAATACAAGTGAAATGAAAGCTAAATTCAAATGGAATTTGCATTTGAATTTGGCGCCTATTTTTGGACGTAGCACATGGAGCATGTGATGGAAAGCTTTTAGCACATGTGAAACATGTGCACTCTTCTCCATGGCTTATTCATAATTGACCTTGGTTAAATTAGGTGTTTATGGAACCCTAATTTAACCTAGGTTGATTTTTAGGTGCCAAATTTCATCTAAGGAAAAATTACAAGTAAAATTCCTAATCTAATTTTAACAAGAAAATAAATTCTACTCTACACTACAGTTATGATATCTTTGAACATATATTGGGAGGTTTCTCTGCCGTCAGTATATCCCAGTCTTCCTGAATCTTCTTGGTCATAACTCTAGTGGTAAGCTCGAATCTTCTCTTTATTGGGCTTGCATTTGAACTTGTTATTGGGTCTCTTCCATCATCAACTGGCTACAAAAGGAGTTGAATGTAGTCTAAACTCAATTCGCAAAGGGAAACATAACACAAAGCACAATGTCTAATAGAAAAGAGAAGATCACAACAAAGCAGATTTTGTACTAGGTCACCCTAAACCTTAGGCTATGTCTAGTTCTCCTTTAAGCGATCTGCTTAAGACGTTCCACTAGTCAAAACAATGATTACAATGAGTACATAAACCTTTCCAGATTATATCGAGTACACAAACCTCTATAGGTTATCCTAAGTAACAAACCTATGTAGGTTATCAGTCCTAATCTCTCCCTAGACTATGACCTCTCAATATATAATAAAAACACTCTCAAAGAGAGTCAAAGTAAGCTCATTGGGTATTTTTTACTGTTGTGAAGATTTTACAAAGTTTAGCAAAGAACCTAATTGATTAGACGTTCTAAATAGCGGGTATGAAACTTTTGAATAGCTTTGTAAACTCTTTGAAATTTGTTCTGATGGTCCCTTTCTTATTCTTCAACTTGTAAGCCTTTATATAACTTTAAAAAAGATGAACATTGAAACTCAAAGACTACAAGATGTGATAACTGCATAAATCTCGTTATGTAACTTCATCGATTTTGCATTAATTAGATGCTCATAAAGGAAATTTGTGTGCATCTTATAGCGTTTTTCTACATTTAGAAACAACTCAAATACATTCAAAATATTCTATAATGAAAGTAAATCAATTATAATAAACAAAATCATGAATTCAAAAACCTTATTTATTAGAAAACTATTTTTAACACTAATTTTCGAAAACCTTCCCATACTTGCACAATTTTCAAACGTTGATGCATATCAATCTATTAAATAGGATTATTTTTATTAAGATAGAATCAAGAATGCGAAGAACTCCTGTTTTCAAAAACCTCTATTAACATTTAAATTTCGAAAACTTTTCAGAATGATTTAATAAGACGTTGAAGAAAAACTTTGATTAAAATGATTTAAAAAGATCAGTAAGAGTTTCTTAGAAATTTAAAAACCATTAGAAATCGTTTTCAGAACACAAAGATTGTCTTTAGAAAGGTTATGATGGTTTAGACAATATATGACGAAAACAAAGACTAATCGTCAAACGAATAAACAAAGACTAGACCGTCTAATGTGTTTTTCTTTTAAGATCTTTTAGCGAGTTAAGTTCTAGTGAGACTCTCTAGCAATTTTAATATAATGAGGTCGTTTAACATGTTTAACAATGTGAAACCATTTAATGTGTTTAGCACTGTGAGACCATCTAACATGTTTAACACAGTGAGACTGCTTCGTCTAACATGTTAATATTGTGAGACCGTCTAACATATTAGTACTATAGATTTTTAATAGTTTTACTTTAATATTTACACATAAAAACGCTTTATTATAAACATTAATACATCTTCTACTAGTAGTTTCTTATTATCAAAATCTCATAAACTTTCTTGTGATTAGATTATCTAGTGCCTTAATATTCCTCTCACAATTTCATTGCCAACTTCTCTTCTTTAAAATAACTTAACGACCTAAGATTCTCACATCTAAAAAATTTTGAAAACATTGATTCATTCAATAATAATATTTTGTGTGACTTCGTTAGCTCTCTTTAAAGAAATATTTTAATATGTCATCCTACTTAAAATAAAATTCTAATTTAGAAAAATATTTTACAATAAAATTAAAATCACAATTTAACTGTTTTTAATGTTAACATTTGACTAACAAATAGAAAAAAAAAATGATAAATTATTAAGAGAGTGAAAGATTAGATAAAAGAAAAAGATATGGAAAGGAGATGAAAAGATTAATTGAGAGGCTTCAAATTCAGGTGTGAAGACTCAAGAGCTCATGCATTTGAAAGAAGAAGAAAAAGCCTTTTGTAAGTTTATTTGAAGATGGCTTAGAAGTTTGTTTATTAACAATTATTTGATGACCAATGCTTTTTTTTATCAAGATTTGATGACCAATGCTTATACATTTTTCTCTCCAGCTTAGTGTTTGCTTCAAAATCACCTTTAGTATTTTATCCTTTATTCATCTCAAGATAAATATATTTCTTTACATTATTAATATTCTTTATTCACGTGTTAATTCTTACTAAGAAAATAAAGATTAGTGATATTTTTCACCTCATAAATAATAGTATAATTTTTTTGCTTCATTATTTTATATTGGATTCTGATAAATACTAGTACAAAAAAATTATGTCATCATTCTACATTATTATTTTATATTGGTTTTTAATAAATAGTGCATCTAAGTTAGTATGTGTGTATATCATTGTGTCTATTTTTGTTTTCTCTCGTTTTCTTTAGATTTTTAGGTGTTGAGACAAATACTTGATGAATTTAAATTTTGATTTTCTTTTACCCCATCACCAACTTTTTTATTTTGAAAAGTCCCATTTCCCCTAAATTATTCACCCAAATGTCATTGTTATGTTTTTATACCACTGAAAAGGGTAGAGGGACCCAACCTCAGCATGTTTTTTTTAATATTTTTTAAAGCCCATTTCGAGCTCAGGTATAGGGGACCCAACCTTCAAAATGATTCTTTTCCTTTTGTTTTCAAATTTCTTTGTGTATTTTTTTTTATTTAATGAAGCATATATTAAAAAGGGAACTTCGAATTTGAGCTTAAAAGGGTCCAATTGTACTTTTGATTTCTCTAACTTAATGGGCAAGTAATTTTGCTTGTCATTATTTTAATGGCTGGATTTTAGTTTGTATGTATAAAAAATGAATAATTTTGGTTCACATAATTTTAATCGAACGATTTTTATTTATAACGAGCAATGTCATCAATTTATCATCTAAATTTTTACGTTGAATATCACGTTACCAATATAAATACCAATATTATCAATTTATTATCTAAAGTAATGGAT
>Ga0123341_1003018_pt1 | contig 14232 bp, 9 predicted proteins | sample Turbeapinknodule_FD_89959 | JGI IMG/M metagenome (GOLD analysis project Ga0123341, IMG submission 89959) | Root nodule microbial communities of legume samples collected from Mexico - Turtle bean Mexico pink nodule | ecosystem: Host-associated > Plants > Roots > Nodule | place: Mexico: Nepantla... | reverse complement strand
ATATATATATATATATTTATATTGACTTCAAAGATGTCGAATAAATTTACCATGATCAAAATGAAAGTTTTTTTTTATATGCATTTATGAACTTCTACATAAAATAAATAATAGAAGTTATTTCATGTTAAATTATTCAATTAACCATTTTATTAAGTTAATTTTAACTTATAAAAAACTGATATCATATTTTTTATATTTTTTCTTGATAAAAAAGTTTCCTGAAAACAGATATTGGGGACATATAAAATTGCAGTAAATGGGTAGAACTATACATGGTTTAACAATTGTTTTCAAAATGAAATATCTATGAACAGTCTTAATAATATGTTATCAGTACATTAGAGGAGTATGAATGAATGTAATGTTGCCATATGTGTAAGTGCATAAAAGAGAGAAAAGTACAGAAAGAGAAATCCGTGATTAATTAGAGTTTAACAATTATTATTATTGTTAATGATAGGGATTAGAGATTTGACATGCGTGAAAGACAGAATGTTGAATGTAAGGGGTTGTAGGTCCATTTTGACAAAACCAGATATTATGAAAATGATTAGCGAGTGTGGTGATTAGCAAACATGTATTATAACTTGAAATAAGAATTATGCAATGAGATATTTTTGTGTTCCTTTTTCATGCGTTGGATCTCTTATGTCACCCAAGACACATCCAAGAAAAAATCTGCTGGCATGCTTTCATACATTGGAAAATGGCAAACAAAGAGAACGTAAAAACACAGACATTTAGTCAACATGTTTTGCTCTGTGTTCGTCTCTCTCTACCAATGCTGTGCTCTAATTCTTTGGGGATGCTTTCAAAAGGGACATGCATGCACACTTGTGGATAAACCCTCACCATCTTAGCAATAATTGTGATTAGTGACCCCATCAACTTGCTTAATTAGTCGTATTCATATTAAACTCCATCATCATTATGATCATAAATCATGGGCTCCACCCTTGCATTTCGTTAGGGTTGCATCCTCATCTATGTTTTGCTCTTCGCATGTAAGTTCTAAATTGAAAATTAATGATACTGTTTAGGTAGCGTTGCGAATAATCCCATCTTATCTTCAACTTTTGCCAATTTGAAGTTTGCACTTATTCAAATAGGATAATAATATTTCACTGCACATCAATCCTATTACAAGATTATCACATCGTTTGAATTTTTAATAGTAACATAGAAAAACATACTTTGAACATATCCCTTTTACTTTCTTATTTTTCTCCGGACAAACATGTATTATTATAAGAAAATATGTAAAGAAAAAGTTTGCATGCAATGATCCTCATTAATATTAGGGTTAAATATGGGTTAAATATGTTTTTCGTAATGTACTTAATCAAAACTTTAGACTTTCTAGTACTTGTAATAAGAAAATTATTATAATGTATTATTTTTTTTTTTAACGTGGCAAATAGATTTATAATATAAATTAGGATGTTAAAATATTGTATGTTGATTCATTGCTGACATAATATTACAATATTATAATACAATCCACACTAAAAAATCGTTTATTACATACAAAAAAATACTAGTAAAAACTCATTCTAATAATTTTTTTTACTACAAGTACTCAGGAGGTCTAAAGTTTAGACTAGGGATGTGTGAAAGTACCTAAATAAAAAATATATATTTAACCCTTAATATATATATATATATATATATATATATAAAAGGTACTTAATAATCCCTTAAAAATAATTAATTAGTTAAATATGTGTATTCTTTTTATTTGTGTTAGTTTATTAGTGGCTTTGAGGTGCTTATTTAATTTCTAAATGGATACGTACTTGTATAGATGATAGGGCCTGGATAGTACTTGAAATCGGTTGTACAATTGTTGAGGTGTCGGTCGCTCGGTTGCTCCCTTATTCTTCAATACTTCACTCCTTCAAATTTCAAAGCTTCTTTTCCTTAATGTTGTAGCACTCGATCGGGGTTGATCTACAAAAGGTACTCCGACAATCAAGTAAGTACTTTGTGTGGAGAGAATACAATGAGAACTGATTAAAAATGTACCTTACTCCACTGTAGAAAATTTATTTATAACATTGAGCCATAGACCATCTGAACGATGAGTCGAATCTATCATGTCTTAGCGTTAACTGATTTATAGGATGACTATCCTGATTTCTCGGGATATTACTCGAATTTAATGGGATGTGACCCTAATTCTTAGGGAGTCTCCACAACTATTTTAACTGCTATTTAATATAACTACACTTTCACTATATTTTTGACCGGTTGGTCGAGATCGACTCACTATAGCTTTCTGGTACAAAGTAAAAGGCTCATTAATATTGACCTTGTCCAAAAAAAGATATACCAGAAAAAATAGCTAGGTGATTTCAACACGTAGATGTTAAGAAAAACAGAACATGGAGTGTACATCGATTTTAGAGATTTAAATTTTACTACTTCTAATTCGGATAATAAATATGTTAATCGATGTGTTGGTTGTCAACAAAATGTTAAGTATTTTAGATGAATATTTTCATTATAATCAAATTTATATTGTTGAAAATGATATCGAATATGTGGATTTGATTCCAAGTGGTGTTGGGAACTAATAAATGCATAGTCATACTATTTGGATTAAAAGATGTTGGGCAACATATCAAATAACAACAAATTTAGTTTTTCATGATTTAATTCACTATTTTATTCAAATATATATCAATAACATTGTTATAAAACTGAAACTAAAAGTTAATATTTAATTTAATTTAGAGTTATCTTCACACTGAGAAATTATGGATTAAAAATGAAGATAGTCAAGATCAAGAAAAGATAAATATTAAGCTCGTAATTATGTTATTATAGGTGATGAATTATATATAAAAAAAGGTGTTGAGGAGATCTTTCTTTGATGTTTGGGTGATACTAAAGCCTATTTAGTTGTGGTTGAAGTACATAATGGGACTTGTGGTGCTCATATGGTAGGAGAACAAATAAGTTGATTTTTTTTTTTACAAGGATATTATTCGCCTTCAATTCCAAAAGATTGTGTTGAATATGCTAAGTCTTGTGAATAATGTCAACACTTGGTTCAATTTAAAAAGTATTTTCTAATGAATTCTATTTTGTTGTAAAGTCATGACCATTTTGAGGGTGGGCAATCAATTTGATTAATCAAATATATCCTCATTCATCTAAGGGTCATAGATTAATTATATGTAGTTGTCAATTATTTCATGAAACTGTTTGAAGCAATATTAAAAAGATTTTGAAAAAAAAAAGATATTGATTGATTTTATAGAAAAGTATATTGTATTTCAATTCAGAACACCAAAACCGATTACAACAAACTCAGGTACAATGTGTACTAGTCCAATTTTGTTAGATACGCAGATTGATTGAGGAATATAAAGTCGTTAACCACAACACCTCAACACCATATTAAGCTCAAGCAAATGATCAAATGAAAGCCATTAATGATTTTTTATTAATTTAATTAATAAAAACATATGAATCAAGACAATAAAGTAGCACGAAACATTGACACAAGTTTTGTTTGCTTATAAAAATTTGCCTAATAATTCAACTAACATCACATGTAAGCTAGTTTTTGTTTATGGACATACTCAATTCTATCAATTGATATTAATTTTCCATCATTAGAAATACCAAGACAAAATAGTTTATATATTAGAATTTATTGTACGATGATATAAATGATCTTCATGACGAGCGATTTCTAGTTTGGTTAAATATTTTTCAAAAGAGAATGAATTGCTCAAATATATAGCACATTAGTTAAGAAAAAATAATTTACCAAAAAATGATTTAGATGGGAAGGTTATATTATCTTTTGAAGGTTTTTTTTTTCATCCTCATTAATAACAAATAATCTTTTAAACTTAGGTATTATCGATCAGTACCATAACACATTAGTCATGGACCCTTTGTTTCTTCCTCACCATTACTTTGCATTAGTTTTTTTTTTAATCGTGACAACCCCATGTCAGATACATCCATACCACAAAGGAGACTTAAGGTTAGGATAAAAAATTAGTATTTTTGTAATTTTTTATATTGGACATTTATTAGGCCTTGCATTTGTGTTGTAACTTTTTGTAATAGACTTTTATTGAATCTTTTAACTGTTTTCTATAATTATTTTAATTAGAGACGTTTAGATATTAATTTTTTCAAAAAAACTATTGGATAAGGCTTAATAGTAATTGGGCTTTTGAGTAGAATGTCCATCGTATAAAAGATTTTTTATAAACTCTTGTAATTAGAATGATTTATTTTAGAATTTGAATCATTAAGAAATTTTCAATCAGTTTTTCATTAGAATTTTTTATTCTTATATTTGAATTTCTATAACTTAACTGAATATTCCTTCATTTCAAATTTTCTTGAATGTGGAGTCAATGAAGTTAGAGTGTGGTATCAATCAAGATGAATTGAAATTTCTTCATCTAGTTATCTTCCAAATTTTCTATTTTCTTGCGGAAATTGTTGGAAAGGATCCTACTGTATTTCATCATTTTTATCATTTTTAAGTGAGAGTTCATAGATCCCACATTTTCGTGGTAGATCTAGAATTTCAGTAACATTTTCAAAAAATTTCGTAAAGTTCTTTTTGTTATACAGTGGTGCAATTGGCAATCACATTCTTGGTTATTGGTTTTTCACGCGGGTGAAGTACTTGTTTTGGTTCACATTGATCCACATTTGGCGCGTTATTTGAAAACGTAAAATCGAGTGTTTGTTGCATTGGGGAAATCGATACTCGAGTGCAAATTTCGTTCAAAAACGTGAAGCAACTGTATGAGATTTCGAGAACATGAGAAAATTCAATGTCTCACGTCGAAGTAGCTCCTTGTGTTTGAATTATTGATGCAAACACTTGAAGCGCTGAACTGAAGCCGAATTCAAATTTGTTGAGTGCATTCGTTCATACGTGAACTGAAACTGACGCAAGTTGTTCGTCGAATTGCATAAAAGCAGCTAAAGAGAAATTAGTTGAAGCTGCTCGTGATCGAAGCAATTCAAGTGGTGGATAAGAATTTGAAGCTTGCGGTGCTGTTGCGGAAGAAAGTTGGTGCCTGTGTGCAATTAAAATGAAGAACTCAGTGTAAATGAAGTGATTCAACCGGTGGCTTTGTTGACTCGGTGCGAATAGTGATTGAAATTTCCAGTGAATATTTCTTGATCCGTTCGGTAAACTTATCCTTTTTGGAGAAATTAAATTTTGATCCAGAGCAAATCGGAAGCATTGGTGTTGGTCTGTTCAATCAGAAAACATGAACCCTTGCTGATGAAGGCCTTGAAGCAATGGTGAATTCAATTCGTAAGTCGTACGAGTAAGTCAAATTGAAGCCAAAACTTGATTCGCGACAATTATAGCGATCTGTTGTGTGGTTGAAACTGTTGATTCAGATTTCAATTTTGTTGTTCAGTGCTAAGTTGCGAATTTCTGAAAGCATCATAGAGTAGCCAGTTCAAATTCACGTGAAGGAGATTTCCTAATTCGTGAACTAGCTCAATTTTATATGATTAACTGAATCAGCGAATGATTAGTTTCACGTCTAGTCTTTGCGGGTGTTGGAGGAGACTAATACCCATTTATTTTTTTAGTGCAGAATTTTTTGGTTATTGTAGAATTATTGTTGTGTATGGTTGGATGTGCAGATCGTGTTTCTCAATGCCCCATTACATAATTTTTTTCAGTTTAGGATGAGCAACGCGCCTGCTTTGGTGAATGAGGTTTGGAAAGTTATTTAGATCTTAGTAGTCAACGAGGTTTGGAAGTATAGAAACAAGGTAATCTTTAAAGGAAAAGTAGATGTAGTGGAAGTTTTTGCTTTAGTCCAATTAAAGGCTTGGTCTTGAGTCAGATCCAAGTCACAGTCTGTGCATTTTTCCTTTTCTGATTGGTGCATAGATCCGTTGTTTTATATGAGAATGATCTCATGATGTATTCATTTAAGTTGTATGATTTTTTTGCCTCAGATGACTTTATTTGGATTAAGCTAGGAGTGTTCTGTATAGACATACATGAGAGTATATCTAATGGGTAAGGTTAAAGTTGTATTCATGTATAAGAGTTTGATTATATCTCTCAAGTGATTCACATTTATTTATTTATTTATTACGGATAAAAAAATAAAAAAATTGTGTACAATAAGAATGAGAATTAAAGCAGTTTTTATTGAAGTTTTTCAATTGGTGCACTAGTAGCAGTGAAGAAATAAAGCGTACAAACTTCATGTTCGGGTAATCGAGATTTGGACAAGAGCTGCAAGCAATGATACAATTGTAAGTATCCATAATTTTTAAATATTAACTTTGTATAAATATATAATTCTTTTTGTGTGTTTGAGTTATTCTTAGCTAAAAAAATAAGAGTAAATATATTTTAAAAAGTTTAATTATTTTAAAAATAGATATTTTTAGAGGAGAAATAAAGTTGATATGTGGGCAGTATTAATGTCAATTAAAAAGAATTTAAATTAGTGTATAACTACTCATGAATCACAATTAGGAGGAATACTGATAATAAAAATATAATTTTCTTATTAAAAGAAGTGTTGAAGAGAGTAGATGCATATCATAATTGAATTTTACGATAAGATCAACTAAAGTTTTAGAACTTAAGAAAAGAGGTAGAATAGGAAGGAAATAGAGAAATTAGTTCATGAAGAAGGAAGTTATTATTTTTATTATAATTCTTTTATAATAAGGGAAGTCCTTTTTTTATTTTATTTATTATAATTTTTATATTATTGTTAGGATTAAAAAGAAAGAATTGAGAATCCTTCGTTAGATTCTTTGTTCTTGTTTAACCCTTTATTCACATTAATAGATGAATATTTCTCTATTTTGGTTTTTGATTCGTTTTTCTGTAAATCTGCAATATCATTTTTAAGATCTCATAATTTTCTATCAATATAAGAAAATTTGTTGAATTCTAACATTTATGGTTTCTTCTACAATCAATGTGTGAGTTGTAAACTTTGTATGCCTTTGATTTTTCAAGAAATGTACCTTTGTTAGCTTTGGAGTCAAAATTTCCAATTTAATCGTTGGTGTTATGGATATAACATATACAACTGAAAGCATGAAAATAACTTATGTTGGATTTCCTTTTCTTCCATAACTCATAAGGAGCCTCTTCTAGAATGGGAATTATACTATTCTATTATGTACATAGCAAGCAGTTAACTGCCTCTGCGCAGAAATGCTTTTGAATTGAGTTTTCTTAAATAATGGTTCTTGTGATCTCCTAAAGAGTTTTGTTCTTTCTTTCCACAATCTCATTTTGTTGAGTTTTCTTGATGAAGAGAAATTGTGGTGTATATTTATTTCACAAAATATTTGAAATTATCCATTTTTAAACTTTGTTCCATGGTCAATTTTGATACTAGAGATATAGTAATCTTGTTCAATTTGTACTCTATTGTTGAATACTTCAAATACATGGAAAGACTCTCTTTTGTGAGCTAGGAAGAAAATCATGCTTACAACATATCTCTCTTTCTTGCAAAAGTTTTATTTTTTTAAGCATCTAACTTTTTTGTTTGTTTAAAAGACAATATATTTTCACTGGTTGTAACTTGATCTCTTTGAGCTTCTCATTTTCTAAATGTAAGGCTTTAAACCTTTGTATTAACTTAAAATATTTTTTAGAGATAAAGTTACAATTAATGAGGAGATCCTCAAAAAGATATATCATTATCTTCATCTTCATCAAATGATGAGTATAATGAGTCTGAGACTCTTTTAAAACAGGTGTTAGGTTTATAAATTACCTCTTTTGTATCTTCCATAAGACAGGGTGTGTTCGTTTGGGCCTGAATTTGACCTCGAGTCTGAGTCTTTCCAAGTTTCTATTAGACTTTTCTTGGTTACGCCATGCTTTCTACTTAGCTTGGGACATTCATTTCTTACATGTTAAAGTTTATTGCACCCGAAGCAGACAATGTCCTATAAGGCTTTTTTTTTTTTATCTTTCTACCTATATGAGCTTTCTCTTCTTCAGAAAGGAAACTTTCTATTTCCTTGCCCTCTTCTTTTGAGTAGTTTCTTAAAGCTTTAAGATATTAGGGAGATTTCGTCATTAGTTGAATAGTCTAACTCCTCCCCTAATATGTTTAAGTTATTTTCTTGACTCTTAACAACCTTGTTTTTCTTCTGTCTATTGGTCATCCACCTTGAGGAAGCTTTGGCTTACAATCCTTTCTCTATGACTTTTGTAGCTTCCTTCTATTCTCTATCATGCAATGAACTTTATGAACTCTTAGGATCTTGAAAAACTCATCCCAAGTGAGCTTTTTAAGGTCTCTAGCCTTAGAAATGGTTGTTGCCTTAGGTTCCCAAATCTTAGGCATGTTGTCCAACAACTTCAGATTGATATGGGCCTTCAAGAAGCCTTGTCCAAGAGCTTCTAACCCATTTAGGAGTACCTGCACCCTCCCAAACATGTTGGCAATGCTTTCACCATCCTTTATAGTGAAAGATTTGTATGGGCGGGTAAGAGTGACAACTTTATGAAGTTGTACATCCTCATTTCTTTCGTAGTTGACAACTAGAGAATCCCAATTTTTTTTTGTAGTTTTCAGTATGCACACTTTGTTATACTCATTCTTATAAAGTGCACAAATAAGGGTATATCTTGCCTTGTTTTTTAATTACTATTTATTGTTTTCTCCCACGTCCTAATCTTCCTTTGAGGATGAGATCTTTATATCACCCTTAGTGATGATTTGCCACAATTGGTAATGCATAGACTTTATATACATTTCCATCATAACTTTCCAGTATGGAAAACCTTCTCCTAAAAAATCAGAGAGAGATGCTTCTTGTGCGATCATTTATGGTTCCATGCTTGCCATATTTGTTGTTTGATCTTTTCCTCTAACCGCAATCAAGTGTTCAACCCTTTAGTGGCTGAGCTTTGATACAACCTGTTAAAAACAGGAAAAACACCAAGGAGGATTGACTTGTGTTTTTAAAACTTGTCACTTTTTTCCGCAAGTATCGTTTGATATTGTGTTATCAAATGATAAGTTTGATTCATATTAGATATTTTGATAAAATATTTTCAAAAACTTAGTTTTATAGCTCCTCCTTCTTAAGTTAATTATAGATAGATAATATGCAAACACATAAGAGAGTTTGTGTGTGTGTGTGTGTTTGTATAATATTCTATATTGGTTTGTATGCCACAACAGACTATGTCTAGTTCTTGACTAACCAATCAAGTTCTACTAGGCAGACTACCCTTGCAAAGTATACTTAAGTATTCTTTCACCAAGCCACTTTTGACTTAACTCGAGGATTCTTTTATCTCGCAACCACTCCTTGCTGATCTCGTTTAAGTATTTTTTACCACAAGTCACTTCTGACTTAACTAAGTACTCTTTGGGCAGTCTACTCTTAGCTTAGGACAAATAGAATCTCCGAGTGATCAAAAGATCATAATTTTTCTCATTATAGAGGATAACGTCTTTCGATGTATACAATGATTTAGGCTCTCTCTACTAGTTTCCTAGGATGAACACAAACAATGTTCTTACAAAGCTTTAAGGTGTAGAGAAATTTTAACAGAGTTTCAGCACTTGCAAAATCTCTTCTTCTTGATCTTATCTTTGAAGTATGTCTTTATATATGCTTGGAAAAAGTAGTCATTGCATTCCGTTTTTTGGCATTGAGTAGCTTTTAACTCTCTTGGTTGTCTTATTCTTCTATTACTATTGTACGATGAGCTTTAGTTGTTGAGAAGCATTAAATACATAACATGTAGCATTAATCTCTCTTCTCTACTTCTGATATGACCTAACTTTACAAAAAGTTGACCTCGAACCCAAATGACTATTCAAGGCTAGGCCAAACATCTCAGGAGGAGACACAAGGCCCCATCATCCATTAGAAGATTCTTAGGAGAAGAACAATCGACCATGGGTCAAAGACACGGGGCCCAACCTTCTAGTCTTTTTAAGACAAATTTAATTTGTAATCAATTGGGCTCACATTGGCCCAATTAGAAGAAGAATAAGATAGTTTATGCTTCTAAAAACCCTAGTTTCTAGAAGATCACCCATGTGTCACTCATGTGCTCATCTTTGACCTAGATTCTAGAAGACTCCCCTATGTGCTCTCATTTGACCTAGTTTCTAGAAGTTTGTAGTAATTTACGACCCTACCCTTCCTCTCTTCCTCTCTAATGTACTCATATCTATAAATAGGGTGTCTTTCCTCTTGTAAATCACATTGAATATTGAAGAAAAGAAACTTTATTAGAGTGTGCTTCAAGTGGCGACTCACTGATGACTTTTCTACTGCAAGTGATTGTGTTGTCAAAAGTAATAGTTTTTCTCTAAGGACGGATATCGAACCCAAGGGAACAGTTGAATAATCAAGTAAAAGATTCACTAAATATAAAACAGAATAATAAAAATTGTTGGTATTTGTTAAGATGACAATGATTAATAAGGAAACAAGTCAAAGAGTTTGTTGTTTCAATTGGAAAAGTAGAGATTGGGTTCATCTTTATCTCTCTTTTGTATTTTGATTAGCATGATAATATTGTGTCATTTGATTGATATTCATGCTCGTATAAAAATCATTTATATTGATTCCTCGCATATTTATAAAAACAACTTATCATTAAGATTAGACGTTGATAGCAATTAACATTTCAAATCTATTCCTAACATTCAAATATGTTAAGCATTATCGTTTGGGTCAGAACCTTAGAAGTACTTTCCAGTCAAATCTAAGTTTCGAGATCATGGAAAACCAAGCATTATGAACAAAACAATAATACCAATCATCAATCAAGAACAAAATATTATGTTTAGATATCATCTCAACACATAAGAGTTTGAATAGATTACTCCCAATCACAAAGGCTAGAATTAGCCACACATGATGGCTGTAACAAATAGGGAGAGCAAGAAAAGAAGATTCTGGGTGTTTCTCCTTGATAGATGCCTCATCTAGAGTTTCTAACACCTCTTATCCTCCCAATTCAGTTACAATTCACTCAATGGTGTTTTCCTCCCAATCTTGCACACTAGGGTTGTGTCTCAAGCCTCCTATTTAACCTAATTTTCTTGGGCTTAAGTGACTTTTCACTTGGACGTTAATGGGCTCTCTTGGGCGAGTAAAACTTTGAACAACCCAATGTTTATGGCGCTATCTCGCTCAAGTGAGATTGAGCTCACTTGAGTGAGATCCGCTGGTGGCGTCTTGACTTTATGCAAGTTTGGGGCAGCTTTGGTGATGCTGGTGAATTCCAACTTTCCCTTTTTAGCTTTGTATATTCTCGTTTTTCCCAGTTATCTCCATTCTTCCTTAGAATCCTGAAATTAACACAAATTTGGGAATAAATTGTTCTTATTTAAATTAAAATCACAAAACATGTAAAATGGTATAATTTCATAAATTAGGGGTTATTTTATACTTATTTTAGCAATTAACATCCATAAGTGCCTATATTTTAATATGAAATATTACTGAAATTTGACACTTATCACTCACTCCTCACTCATCTTGGAGCTTTCTCCCCCAAGTGGCGTGACTCTATCTCAATTTCTATCCATTATTCCTAAGCTTTCTCTACTCCGTCTTACTCTTCATTTCCGCCTTTTATCTTCATCTTCTTTGTTCCTTATTGCTTTACTAATTCCGCCATTATGCTTTCCATTTCTTGTTCCTTTTCTTCATTTTAGTTTCAGATTCCTCATTTATGTGCTTTATTATAATTTCCGCAATCATTATCATCATCATCTTAATTTTGTTTTCTCTTTGCTTTCTTGAAGAGAACCTTCACACTTACTTAATCACTTGGTTAAGTTCGTGTCCAGTGACAATCTTCATTGAGTCTCACCATATCCTGTTAAATCAAAATTCATAATCCAAGTAAACACATCTAAAATGTGCAATTCTAAAATCAACTTCACAGAATCTCTTTGATAAATGACAATACTTATCTTCCTCGGTAACAGAACCTTTTACACCAAACAATGGTAAAAGTGTAACTGCATAGGATAGATAGTTGGGGTAGAGTTGAAAATAGCTCATGTAAAGAGAGTTGACGAATGTTGGAGCTTTTTCTCGAAACCCATGAGATATTTGAATGATGTTTTGTTTTATTGTGGTCTCTCTTTGTGACAGACTTTGAAGACATTCTCTAAGTGACAAATTTTAATCTTCAAGATATTCAGAGTTTAAGTCAGCTTATGGTCTTCATGTGTACTTATCGTATGATCTTCATTTATTTTTTATCAAATGCAATTGATAGTATGCTTTGTGCTCTTATCATTTGTCAGAGGATGCACTTGTATGATTTGATCAGACGCATCTTCATGCCTTGTTGGTTTAATCACTTAATCAAAATTGTAAGGTGTTTGAATATTGGTCTAACAATTCCAATTTTTATATTGAATTGTTGAAATTCTTCTTCTTTTAATTGTAATTGACTTGTTCTTGAGTTCTTGAAATCATACTATTGTACTAAGACCAATACAAGTCATTGAAGGAGATTCCAACAACTTCAAGTGATTAAATAATTTGTTCTTGGTTTTTAAGGATTAATCCATCAAATTACTTCCATTTCAATCAATTAGTTTTGTTATATTATATGATTCTATGAGTTCTATTGATTGGTTTGACCCATTAATCATTTTACTGTAAGTTCTTGGTTCGTCATTGACTTTAAGTCATGTTTGATTGATCCTACTTGCCTTGTTCATACATTGAACCCTATCACTCTTTCAAAGTTGGTGTGTCCTTCATATCTCTTTCCTTAATTCATTTTCTATCTCTTTTTGCATCTTGTACTTATTTTCATCTTGTTTTCCATTGTTACGAAAATGAATCAGCGTGGAACCCATGCTCCAACAAGCTTTCAATGTTCATCCATGAAGTTACCTCTTGAGTTTATCAAAATCATATCACCCTCTAAAGAATTGTGTTAACATAATCAATTATATTGTTCCAATTATGTTTCCAAAAACATCAAAGAACAAATAATCAATTATTGACAGATAAAAATTCCTTTTACAAGTTATTACTTTAGACATTCAAGAATCTCTCCAAGAAGCTTCTACCTCTATGAAATACATGTTTTTTTCATAAGATCATTTGAAGATTGTTTGGTGATTTTCTTTCTTGATTACTCATTATCCTACACCTTTGAAATTCATCACTTTGAGGTGATATATTTCTAAATTCTTTTAATATCTTACTATACATCTGATTGGTTGTATTCGTTGTAGAGTATCTGAATTATTTGATAATTTATCTTGAGGTTTATTCAAGCGAATTGTAGGTGCATTGTCTAGAAGTATGATTGCAAAATCCACATGTGCAAATGTGGTTGTAATCTGAATATTTTGAGATAGAGAAAATAATCACTCTATATGAAGAACAAAATTTGTCGATTATTACTTAGCGTAGTGAATTAAATAACATCTGCTATATTTTCTATACAATTTTATTGGAGATTTATTGACAGATACAAATTAATTTTACAAGTTACTACTTTCATGCATTCAAGAATATTTCCAAAAAGCTTTTATCTACATGAAAAACACTTTCTTGTGATTATTAGAAGACTCTTGGGTGTTATTTGTTTATTTACTCCCTGTTCTACATCTTTGTAATGCATAACTGTGATAACTGTGAGGCCATATCTTTATAAATTTTTGTAATCTCTTGCCGTACATTTGTTCGGTGTATTTGTTGCATAGTATATTTACATTACTTAGTATTTTTTCTTTGGAATGAGAATTGTAGTTACATTGTCTTGGAATGTGATTGCATGTTTCATATATGAAATGTAGTTGTAATATAAACATTTTAAAATATTTAAAAGTGTCACTTTAAGGTTTAGTTGATTGACATTAGATGTATAATTAGTTATCTTCAAATCTCACTCTCTGTACCTTTAGTATACTTGTTTCTTTGTCTTTCTAATCTCTATTGTTCTTATTTCTTTATTTTATACTAACTCTTTATGAAATGTTTCAAGAAAGTTTTCAAAATTTATTAATTGGAAAAATATTTAAAAAAAACACCAATTCATCTTTTTTCTTACATTTTGTCATAGAATACTTGTTATAGGTTTTCTAGTTTTGTCCATTACTATATATTTGCCATTTTCAAGTCTATTCATCACATCTATATATGATAGCACTCAAAGAAAGTGACTATCCTTTATTTTTAGTATTCATAATTCTCTCCTTTAAACAAATGGAATATTTT
>Ga0123341_1003017_pt1 | contig 14233 bp, 15 predicted proteins | sample Turbeapinknodule_FD_89959 | JGI IMG/M metagenome (GOLD analysis project Ga0123341, IMG submission 89959) | Root nodule microbial communities of legume samples collected from Mexico - Turtle bean Mexico pink nodule | ecosystem: Host-associated > Plants > Roots > Nodule | place: Mexico: Nepantla... | reverse complement strand
TAATTATACAATAATTGTATAAAGTTGACAAATTTACTAGAAAAAAAAATAACTTCAACGTATAAGAGGTGAAGATGTTAGCTCTTCTCATGCAACAAAAATATGAGTTGGCATTGGGAGGAGAAGCAAAATTATGAGGTTATCTTAAATATGAAAAAAAAATATGATACTTAAGAAGGTGCATGACATAATACTATTATCTCTAGGTGATGAAGTTTTAAGAGAAATCTCTAATAATTGACAAACTACTAGAGTATAAGTACATGATAAAATTATTTATAATTATCGTTACTTATAGAAACATTTATATACCATGTAAACGCATAACGTGACTTCATTCATAAATATATTGATAATTTCAACCTTAAAAAATCTTAGTTTAAAAGCATTGATATTGTGATGGATAACAATGACCAAACTATTTTCCTTCTAAGTGTTTTGCCTAAGATTTTATGATTGTTTTGTAATAATTTTTAGTAGAAGTGTATTGTTCATGGAGGAAGTGAAAACGGATTTATAATCTTGAGGATTGAAAAAACAAATTATCAAAAGGCATTAACTCAAGTGAGGATTGAAAAAATGAATTACCGAAAGGCATTAACTCAAGTAGGGATTGAAAAAACGAATTACCAAAAGACATTAGCTTAACTAAGGATAGAATGGAAGAAATGAAGAGAAGCTTCCAAAGAAGTTGCAATAAATCACATCAAAAAATGAAAATAACAGATGTTATAATTTTCAAAGAGAAAGATATTGAAAGAGAAACTACCTAAAACTCAAGAAAGACAAAATAAGTACTTCAAAGTTTGGTGGAACAATTGTGGCATTAAAAGAATCAGATGTTGGAAATATTTTATTTATCCCATCCAATATTAATCACAATGCCTTGATTCTTGATTCACTATGTACTTTCCATCCAAACTAAGATTGACCATGTTTCAAGAGATTAATGATGGTAAAGTTCTAATGGGAAATGATGGCACTTGTAGCATAGTTGGAAAAAGTACCATGCAAATTATTATGAGTGATGGTTTTGAAAGAATATTAACTAATGTGAGGTATGTTGCTAAACTTCTCAAGAATTTAGTTTAATTAAGAACTTTAGACTTTCTTAGTTGTACATATCAATTTGATGGTAGAGTCTTAAAAGTACCTTATTAGTTATGAAGGGTAAATTGAAAAGTGGACTTTATTTCTTATAAAGAAATACAATGACAGGTGTAGTTGTAATATCTTTTATTTCAAATATTCACCAAACCCACTTATGGCATATGAGGTTAGGTCATATGAATGAGCTTAGTAAGAAGGTCTTGTTTGGTGGACATCTATGAAGCTAGATTTTTGTGAGCATTGTGTTTATGAAAAGTGATGTAGAGTAAAGTTTAGCTCAAGATCTCAAAAATATGAAGACTCTTGATTATATCCATTCATACTTGTGGGGCCTATTAGATGTTCATTTTCATAGTGGAGCAAAGTACATGTTAACTTTTATTGATGACTATTCATGAAAAGTTTGGATCTATGTCTTAAAACAAAAAAAGTGGTATATTTTTCTAGTTCAAACCATGAAAATCTCTAGTGAAAAATGTTGAGATCTTGGACGATCTAGACTATCTTCTTACATAATTTGTTAAGCCCCTAGACTGTCTATTGAACCATTAGACGGTCTGATGACCAAAATATCATATGTGAAATTTGTGTTCTTATGTTTTAATGATAACAAAAACTAACAAAAAAGTTAAATCTAATCCACAAAACATGCATTGTATTTGTTAAGGCCATGAACAGTCTAAAATATTATAGACATCCTGTTGAGACACTAAACAATCTATGACCCGCTAGGCAGCTTGGTCACCTAAAGATTATATGAGAACTTTATGTTTTGATGATTACAAAAAGAACCTAAATGGTTTATTTAATTCTAACAATGATTTGCACAGTTGCAGTATACAGTAGACCCTTGAGCATTTACAGTTTTATTCATGCTAGATGGTCTGATGAACGTGATGATCGAGTAACAGAGGTTTTTTATTATAACAATTAAAATGAATCTTCTGAATACAAATATATACTAAAAAGGTGTTCAACCACAGAGATGTTATACTAAAAAACGAAAAGATTTCAATTTGTGTATTTTGTGTGGAATGACTATATTTGACCATGTTTTTGTATATCTCTAAAATCTACCCCTTCCTAAACAGATTTGTCCAAATTAAGTCTTTGAAAATCTCAAGTACTCTATTTTTTATGTCATGTATTATCTAGTACGAAAATATTTTTTGATTATGTTTTGATTTGTTTTTAGTAACCCATATTGCAAATAATTTTGAATTAGTTTCTTAAACACATTTTAAGCAAAAACAAATTAAAATATTACAAATCCAAGCTTTCTTTTTGAGTGTCTAACACGAAAAAGGTAAAGATATGAAACTTAACCAATTCAAGTATCAAAGAATAGATTTGAAAAGCTATATAAAGGAATTAAAGGTGAAGAAGGAAGGCAAGCCAAGCCAAACAATTCAAGTTATTAGTGATCTTGTTGAGAATACAAAAGTTGCTGCAGTGTCTAGTCTTTTGGGTTGTGTGCGAAACCATTGTAATTTTTCACTTTATAAACTTATACCCGTGTGGGCTTTCTTTGTGCTTTCTCTAGGAGTGTTCTTTGTTTTCTTTTAATAGTTTTTAATCTCAAAAGGAGGTTAAGAAGGTGTAATCTAGAGAGGTACGAATACTCGTTGTAACCTAGATAGGGGAGAATGCTCATTGTAACTTGAAGAGGTGGGAATACTTGTTTTTACAAAATTGTGTTGATAGTGGAAGCTATTAAGCAGTTGTTTAAGGCGAATGGATGTAATCCGAGTTTGGATGAACCAAAATAAGTTTTTGGGTCTAACCTCTCGTTACTTTTGTTGTTGCTTGTGTTTTGATTCTTGTTGTTATACGATTAGTTAGGCGGTCATACAAAAATGTCTCTCTAAACGATCTCTTAGATGATCCAGTAGACAGTCTACTAGACAGTCTAATTTGTTTTATCCATTGTGAAAAGAGTATAAGGCTTGATCTACAACTAATACCTCATCCAAAACCTTACAAACTTCAATGGATAAATGAAGATGGGGAATTAACTGTAGATACACGAGTAAAAGTCCCTCTTTCTGTGGGGAATTATAAAGATGAAATTTTATGTGATGTAGTACCCACGGAAGCCTGTCACATCTTATTGGGAAGACCATGACAATTTGACAAGAAAGTTATCCATAATGGTCTTACAAACGAGATTACTTTTACTCATAGGGAAAAGAAGTTTGTACTTTATCCTGTAACACCCTCACAAGTGATAAAGGACCAAGTACAAATGAAACAAAAAAGAGAAAATGAGAAAAAGAAAAAAAGAAAAAAAGAAAAAAAAAGAAAAAATCAAGAAAAAGCCCTTAGGGACAATGCTGAGGCATGGGAGAAGATTGTTCCTTCCCACGAGGTCATTCAAATAGAAGAAACATTTAAAAAAAAGTAAAGTTAAAAAAATACTTCTATCTGAACAACCTTCAAGCCTTCTTTTTTGTAAAGGAACTGATGTGAGTTGATTTTATGATTGATCATTTTTACGGTGACACTTTACTTAGATTTGGATTTTAGACAATTAGGGGTGATAACCTAAGAAAAATCCCCACTGGACATTAACTTAACCAAGTGGTTAAGTAGATGTGAAGGTTCATTTCACAAAGTGATGAGGACCAAGGAGAGAGGGCGCCTGAGGCCCAAGCCCAAGCCTAATCTGAGGCTCAAACCCAACCCATGATCTCATCATCCACCATGTCTCAGAGGATTACTAGGAGCAGAGCACAAACATTAGGAGATGAGCATCAATTGATGTCTCTTTTTGTAATTTCTTTAGAGTAGATTTAATAGAACATAAAAGGAAGGTGTGGATAAAAGTTTAGGGCCTATGAGAAGAAATGGCAACAAGTCACACCTTCCATGTGACTCTCTTTTAGGCTCCATTTTGAATGGCTTTTCTTTTAAATTTCCCACCTTTTCTTTGGGTGAAATCTGGCCCCCTCACACTATAAATAAAGGTGTTTGGCTCATGTAATTTCAAGTTGAATGAACAGTAAAGTTACTATACACAAATTGTGTGAGATTAGTGAGACTTGTTTCTCTTAACTTAGTCTTATCTTGTGAGTGTTTGGGAGCTCTCAAGTTGCGGCATCATCACTTATCTTGGAGCAAATTCACCATTCCAAGTGGCGTGATCTTCTTCCCAAGCTTTAACCACATAAGCTTTCCTTTCCTTCATCTTCCAATTCCATTTCCATTCCATTTCAATTTCTAAATATGTCTTGTTCTTGTGTTCTTGTGTTCTTGTTTCTATTCGGTTCAATTGTTTTGATTAGTGTTCTTGTTTCCGCACCTTGTTTTGTCATTCATAATCACCTATAATTGTGTTTTTCCTTTGGTCTTATGGAAATGAACATTCACATCTACTTAACACTTGTTAAGTTAATGTCCAGTGGGAATTTTCCTTAGACTTGTGACCTTAATTGTTTAATCAATCTCAATTCTAATTCTAAAAGTGTCACCTAAATGAATCAATCAAAAATCAACTTACATCATGTGGTATCAAGAGTTATGGTTGTGTTCATCTTTTTGAGTTGATTTTGTTAGAATATATGGTCTTAAACAAGAGGGGGGTGAATTGTTTAAAAGGAGTTTTTGAAAACTTTTTCAGGTTTAATGAAATTCTTTGTATAAATCTAGAGAAGGAATCAAATTAGCCAAGAACTCAAGCAATTATGCAGCAATACACCAAAAAACAATCGGTTGTTTATTCGAAACAATCGGTTGTTTATATCAGTTAAGCTTTAAACATAATTAAAAAGAGTTTAGCGTAAGAGAGAATCACACAAACAACTTATATTGGTTCACTCTTAAACCAAGAGCTACATCCAGTCCCCAGAATACCACTGGGTAATCCACTAAGTAATCAAACCAGATTACAAAACACAAACCACCAAAGTAGTGACCTTAAACCCTTCAAGAGTATTGATCTTGAACACCTCAAGAACACACAATACTCCTTGGCAACACAACACCAGAAATACAGTAGGTTTAGAAAGGATTACACCTGATCACAGTACAATCTGAATTGTATACAATTGCAATCCTATTCCACTCTCTCTTGAAAATCCAAAGCTTGATGTGAATTTTGAAATCTTAAAATCAAATCTGTCAAACTGAATTTCTCAAAGTTGTTTTTCACTTATTTGAAACCATAAACAAACCATTTATATTTTCCAAATATTGGTCAAAGCATTTAATGAAGGAGCATATTCAGTTAGAAAACATTTAAAATAGATTCACCATTCAAAATTGAATTTTGTTAGGATTTTCAAAGAAAGAATCGGTTGAAATCACAAAACAATCGATTGTTTTGGTTTGACAGTTAAATCAACCAAATCAAAACAGTTTTCAACCATTTTCAAAACTCCTAAGAGTAAAACAACCTGTTGATTCGATAAAACAACAGGTTGTTTTTCACTTAGTTGGAAAAACACTTGATTTCAAAAAGGTTTTAATTCACATCAGTTTTAGATTCAACAAAGGAGTGGATCACACTTTATTCTACCCAGATCCCACCCAAACACAACAGCAACACCAGTCTTTCATCAAACACCTTGGATTTGGATTCTTCAAAGCACATGATCACACTTGATCAACATATTTGGCACTTTACATTCAAGCTATTTACATTCTAGCACCTTTAATTCTTGTCTTTAAAGTCAAGTACCTTTACTTTCTTGTTTTTAAATTCCAGCACCTTAAATTTATTTTTTAAGCCTTTCTTATATTCATAACATTTTTTGTTTTGAATATATTCTTGTGATGTATGTAATTGATCTTGCTTTTTACTTTGAGTCATATTTTCATTAGTGTTCTAAGTGTCCTTAATTTGATTCTTCTTACTTGCTTTTAATTGTGAAGTTTACACATTAAGTAGAAACTTGTTTTAGTAGAAGTTGATGTTAAGTTCCAAACATATGATTTCAAGTGTTCAATTATATTGAATCCACCAAAATTTTTGTGAAAATTGAATGTTCTTGAAAACTATGCATGATGCAAGCTATGTTTCTTCTTTGCCATAAGTCACTTTAGTATAAAAAAAATATACAAAACAACAAGGTATTTACCAAAACAGAAACAGTAATGTTTTGTGCTAGCAAAGTGACGTTAAAAACAGCAAAGCAATTGTTTCAAAAAGGCATCTTGCTTATCTTTTGGTTAGGAAAAATCATTTTCACACTTATGGATTCAACTTGATTGGCAAATTGTTTTCAACTTTGTGGAATTTTTTATCCTTTTTCCTTAGCACTTTTCTATTTACAAAGTTTCATAGTTAAAAGTTTAGTTAGTTTCTTAGAGTCTTCTTTTGTGTTTTTCTTGATTGTCTTCTATTTAAAGTTTTGTCACATTTCTTTTCCTTCAAATTTGGTTTAGCCTTTTCTTGTTTTAAGTTTTTCTTGTTTGTCTTTTCTTCTTTCCTCAAGTTTTGAGGTGAATTGCTTTGAGATAATGTTGAGGCTTTGTCCTTTTTCACTTGAAAGTTGCTCATACCACAAGAGAGACCTTGGTTAAGGAAAGAAAAATTTTCTTTGAGTGGTTGAGTGCTTTTCTTCATATTTTGCACAAGATCTCCTTTGTTTTTAACTTGTTTTCTCTAATTGTTTGTTCTTTGTGTTTTGTGTTGTTTGCTGTTATGGATCATCTTTCAAGTGGTGAATCATCTAAGCCCCATTCTCCTAAATAAGCTTTCCTTATTGGATAATTGAAGGAGGCTAAGCGCACCATTGCACAAAAAGAGGAAGAGTTGAGACAAATGGAGGAAAGACTTCAAAGGCTTGAATTGGCCTATGAAAGACCCCACCATGGAAGAAGACATCATCAAAGGCATGAATAAAGAAGTTCTCAAAATTATGGTGGACATGGAGAAGAAGCCGAATGGAGGATGCACAATTTTGAAGATAGGCGCCAACATGTGGCAAAGCCTTATTTACCATTTGTAAAATTGCCTAGTTTTAGTGGAGAGGGTGATCCCAATGTGTATTTAGGTTGGGAGGCTAAAGTAGAACAAATTGTTAATGTACATGAGGTCCAAAATGACCAAAGAGTTAGGTTAGCCTCCTTAGAATTTTTGGACTATGCCATGCAATGGTGGCACAAAACTCTCATGGACATTTGGGCTAAACAAGAGGCCAGTCGTGGTCTCTTGGTAGGATTTAAAGTTATGTATGCGCGCTAGATTTGTGCCTCTACACTAGTTGGAGCTCTTGTTGAAGCTCCAACGGCTTCATCAAGGAACACAAAGTGTGGATGCTTATTTTAAAGAACTTGAAACAATTTTAATCAAGATTGACATGCATGAAAGTGAGGAATCAAAGATGGCTATATTTGTAAGTGGCCTAAGAAGGGATATCCAAGATGTGGTAGAATTATATGAATATTCTTCTTTAGAAAAGTTGGTTCACCTTGCCATCAAGGTAGAATCCCAAATTTCAAAGAAAACTTCTTTTCAAAAATCTCACAATGATGGATTTTACCACTCTTCTTGGAAAAACAAAACTTCTTCAAATTTTCCCTCAAATTTTAAAGAGTCCACTTACAAACCTAGAGAGTCTAGACCTTCACCTTCCACTCCTAAATCTCCAACTAAAACTTCAAGTAGAAAATGTTTTAAATGCTTAGGCTATGGTCACATTGCTTTTAATTGTCCTTCTAAACGCAATATGATGATGCATGATGGGGTACTTCTAAGTGATCATAGTTCTCAACACTCTAGGTCTCCCAAATTTTCTAGATCCCCAAGTGAGGAAGAGAGTGAGAGTCCATGTGAAGGCGACTTATTGGTGGTGAGACGTATGCTAGGCAAAGTTTTGAAACCCTTTGATGAAAGTTAAAGAGAAAACATTTTCCATATTAGATGTCTCATTAATGATAAGTTGTGTTCTTTGATTATGGATGAGGGGAGTTGTCCGAATGTGGCAAGCACAAGAGTAGTAGATAAACTTGGATTGTCTACTATCTTTCATGCAAAACCCTATAAGCTTAGATGAAGTATAGGCATAACCATCAAGTATAGGCATCCCATTCCAAGATTAGATGACTTGTTGGATGAATTACATGGGTCTAAAATATTTTCCAAATTTGATCTTAAGAATGATTATAACCAAATCCGGATTAAACCGGGGGATGAAAGGAAAATCGCCTCTAAGACCAAATTTGGTTTATATGAGTGGTTAGTCATGCCTTTTGGCTTGACTAATGCTCGTAGTACCTTCATGCGACTCATGCACCATGTTTTAAGACCTTTCATTGGCAAGTTTGTAGTGGTTTATTTTGATGACATTCTTATCTATAGCTTGTCTTTAGAAGATCATGAGAAGCATGTTAGGCAAGTGTTAGAAACCCTTAGGAAGGAGAGTTTGTATGCTAATTATGCTAATTGTATGTTTGCACTAGATCATATAAACTTCCTAGGGTTTGTTTTGAGTTCAAAAGGGGTGCATGTAGATCAAGAAAAGGTTGCAGCAATTCAACATTGGCCAACACCCACCAATGTTAATGAGGTACGGAGTTTTCATGGACTTGCTAGTTTTTATAGGCAGTTTGTGCAAAACTTTAGTACCATTGCAGCACCTCTAAATGCCATAGTAAAGAAGGATGTGGTTTTTAAACGGGGACAAGAACAAAAAGAAGCTTTTGAAATTTTGAAAGAAAAATTGACTAAGGCCCCAATTTTAGCCCTTCCTAACTTTACTAGACATTTGAAATAGAATGTGATGCCTCTAACATAGGCATTGGGGTTGTTCTCCTTCAAGAGGGCCACACCATAGCTTATTTTAGTGAGAAACTCAAAGAGAGTCATCTCAACTACTCCACCTATGATAAGGAACCTTATGCTCTTGTTAGAGCCTTGCAAAATTGGCAACACTACCTTTTTTCAAAGGAGTTTGTGATACATAGTGATCATGAATCCCTTAAATATTTGAAAAGCCAAAGAAAGCTTAACAAGAGACATGCCAAGTGTGTGGAGTTCCTTGAGAAATTTCCTTATGTGATCAAACATAAGCAAGGTAAAATAAATGTGGTTGCGGATGCACTTTCAAGAAGATATACCTTGCTAAATATTTTGGATGTTTAATTCTTAGGATTTGATCACATAAAGGAAATCTATAAAGATGACCTTGATTTCTCTCTTATCTATCAAGAGTGTTCCAAAGGAGGACTCAAAGACTTTTTCATACATGATGGTTTCGTTTTCAAAGGAAAAAGACTTTGTATTCCCCAAGGATCTTTAAGACAATCTCTTGTTAGAGAGGCACATGAGGGTGGGCTTATTTTGGGGTAGCTAGGACTTTAGATACATTGCATTAACATTTCTTTTGGCCCCACATGCGCAAATCCGTACATAGCTTCTGTGATAAATGCATAGCATGTAGGAAGGCTAAATCTAAAGTGCAACCTCATGGTTTATATACCCCTCTTCCCATCCCTAATATACCTTGGGTAGATATTTCAATGGATTTTATTCTAGGTCTTCCCAAGACATCTCGGGGTATGGATTCTATCTTTGTGGTAGTGGACCGTTTTTCTAAAATGGCTCACTTTATTCCATGCCACAAAGTATATGATGTTTGTTTTATTGCAAATCTTTTCTTTAAGGAAGTAGTTCGTTTGCATGGGATTCTTAGAAGTATTGTATCCGACAGAGATCCAAAGTTCTTAAGCCACTTTTGGAGGACTTTGTGGGGAAAAATTGGAACTAAACTCTTGTTTTCTACTACTTGTCATCCCCAAACTGATAGTCAAACTGAAGTGGTTAATAGAACTTTGGGTCAAATGTTAAGATGCCTTATTTCCGAGAACCCGAGGATGTGGAAACTTTACTACCTCATATTGAATTTGCCTATAATAGAGTAGTAAAGTCTACCACATCCCACACTCCTTTTGAGGTTGTTTATAGGTTCAATCCCCTCACACCTCTTTACCTTCTTCCAATTCCTGTACTTGATGAGGTGTTGTGCAAGAATGGTTTTGAAAAAGCTTCTTTTAATAAAGACTTGCACCATCACATCAAGCTGCAAATTAAAAGGAGAGTCGGCAACAACAAAAGGCACAAGGCATTAATCTTTGAACCCAAGGATTAGGTTTGGCTACACTTGAGGAAGGATAGATTCCCTACTCAAAGGAAGTCCAAACTTATGCCACGCGGTGATGGACCTTTTCAGGTCATCAAGAGGATTAATGATAATGCCTATGAGTTAGATATGCCTGATACATACCTTGGTAGTCATTCTTTTAATATCAGTGATCTAACTCATTTCTCTACAGGTCTTCCAAATTTGTGGATGAATTCTCTCCCACCCAAGGAGCATGATGAGGACCAAGGAGAGAGGGCGCCTGAGGCCCTAGGCCAACAAGCCCAAGCCCAATCTGAGGCCTCATGATCTCATCATCCACCATGCCTCAGAGGATTACTAGGAGCAAGGCACAAACATTAGGAGATGAGCATCAATTGATGTCTCTTTCTGTAATTTCTTTATAGTAGATTTAATAGAACATAAAAGGAAGGTGTGAATAGAAGTTTAGGGCCTATGAGAAGAAATGGAAACAAGTCGCACCGTCCATGTGACTCTCTTTTAGGCGCCATTTTGAATTGCTTTCCTTTTGAATTTCCCACATTTTGCTTGGGTGAAATCCGGCCCTCTCACACTGTAAATAGAGATGTTTGGCTCATGTAATTTCAAGTTGAATGAAGATTAAAGTTACTATACACAAATTGTGTGAGATTAGTGAGACTTGTTTCTCCTAGCTTAGTCTTATCTTGTGAGTGTTTGGGAACTCTCAAGTGGCGGCATCATCACTTATCTTGGAGCAAATTCACCATTCCAAGTGGCATGATCTTCTTCCCAAGCTTCAACCACATAAGCTTTCCTTTCCTTCATCTTCCAATTCCATTTCCATTCCATTTCAATTTCTAAATATGTCTTGTTCTTGTGTTCTTGTTTCTATTCGGTTCAATTGCCTTGTTTAGTGTTTCTATTCGGTTCAATTGCTTTGTTTGGTGTTTCTATTCGGTTCAATTATTTTGATTAGTGTTCTTGTTTCCAAACCTTGTTTTGTCATTCATAATCCCATATAATTTGTTTTTCCTTTGGTCTTATGGAAATGAACCTTCACATCCACTGAACACTTGTTAAGTTAATGTCCAGTGGGAATTTTCCTTAGACTTATGACCTTCATTGTTTAATCAATCTCAATTCTAATTCTAAAAGTGTCACCTAAATGAATCAATCTAAAATCAACTCACATCACAGAGGTAAAAGGAAAACACAATTATATGGTGAATATGATGACAATTATGGTGTGGAATTGAACAAGCAACATAAGAACAAAAGAGAAGACCGAATGTAATTCAAAGAAGCAAAGCTAAGAACATGTTTATGATAGAATGGAATGGAAATGGATAAATGGAAGAGATGATGAAAGAAGAACTTATGGATGGTGGAGCAATGGTGTATCACACCACTTAATGGGGTGGAACCACCAAGATAAATGGGATGAGGCTGCCACTTGAGAGCATCATGACCCACAAGATAAGACCAATTTGGAGGAGACTCACTCACTCACTACTCACACAAAAATTGTGCAGAATTTGTTTACTATAATTTCAACTTGTCATTACAAAGGAGGATGCCTCTTATTTATAGAATGAGGAGCCTTGGAGAACAAGAAGGGAGAGGGGTAGGATGTTCTATGCAAGGGGGCGACCTAGGGTTGGAATTTAGGTCAAAGTCGCCCCTTCCTACATATTCTAGAACCTAGGTTTCCTTCCTTCTCTAATGGACTTCTCATGTCCCAATTTTATAACTTCGCCTTTTTATGCTATATGGACCTACTCTTGCTTATTATACTATTTGAACCCCTCAAGTGAGCCCAACTTATTTACAACATATTTTAAACATTTAAGAAGACCAACAGGAAGAACTTTAGGTGCTCTGGTTTATAGCTTCTTCTTCTGTTGATGCTTTCTCGAGGGTTGGTGGGGCCTGACTTTGTATACTGAGATGATTGGCCCTTTTGGGACTTTCTTGTTGTGTCCTTAGTCACCTGTCGGTTTGTATCAGGAACACTTGCATTCACTGCCACACTTTCTGAAGTTTGTGAGCTACCTCCTCAAGTCAAAAGACTTTTAAAAGAATTTGGTGATGTATTCCCTAAGGAATGACCCATTGGATTTCCACCTTTTAGGGGTATAGAACACCAAATAGATTTATTTCTGGGAGCTAGTTAACCAAATAGACCGGTTTATAGAACTAATCTTGAGGAGACTAAGGAGATAGAATCACAAGTTCAAGAATTGTTGGAGAAGGGTTGGGTTCAAAAGAGTCTAAGTCCTTGTGTTGTACCTGTTTTGTTGGTGCCTAAGAAAGATGGCAAGTGGAGAATGTGTTGTGATTGTAGAGCCATCAATAACATCACCATCAAATATAGGCATCAAATTCCTAAACTGAATGATATGCTTGATGAATTGCATGGGTCCACTATATTTTCCAAGATTGATCTTAAAAGTGGATATCACCAAATAAGAATCAAAGAAGGTGATGAGTGGAAAACTACTTTTAAGACCAAACTTGGACTATATAAGTGATTAGTGATGCCTTTTGGACTCACTAATGCACTTAGCACTTTCATGAGGCTTATGAATAATGCATAGGTAAATATGTAGTAGTTTATTTTGATGATATATTAGTATATAGTCAAAGCCTAGAGTCTTACCTAAGTCACCTAAAGGAGGTTCTTTTAGTGCTTAGGAAAAATAGTTTGTTTGTTAATATAGATAAAATCAATTTTTGTGTAGATAGTGTAGTGTTTTTAGGTTTTATAGTCAACAAAAATCGGGTACATGTTGACCCCAAGAAAATCAAATCCATCCAAGAATGGCCAACCCCACAAAATGTATGAGATGTTAGGAGCTTCCATGGCTTAACAAGTTTTTATAGGAGATTTGTTCCTAACTTCTCAAGTCTAGCTTCACCACTCGATGAGTTAGTGAAGAAAGACACTCCATTTTGTTGGACGGAGAAGCATGAGCAAGCCTTCCAAAGGTTGAAAGCTCAACTCACCAATACACCCATTCTAGCTTTACCAAACTTTTCAAAAGCTTTTGAGCTAGAGTGTGATGCATCGTAAGTAGGAATAGGTGTTGTGTTGTTGCAAGGTGGACCCTCAATTGCATATTTTAGTGAAAAACTTCATGGTGCAGCCCTCAACTACCCCACATATGACAAAGAGCTCTATGCACTTGTGAGGGCCTTGCAGACTTGGGAACACTATCTAGTCTCAAAAGAATTTGTCATACATAGTGATCATAAGTCTTTGAAATATTTGAAGGGTCAACACAAGTTGAACAAAAGAATGCAAAGTGGATGGAATTTCTTGAGCAATTTCCATATGTTATCAAATACAAGAAGGGCAATAAAAATATTGTGGCGGATGCTCTTTCAAGGAGACATGCCCTCTTTTCTAAACTTGGAGCCCAAATTCTTGGATTTAAAAACATACCTGAAATTTATAAAGAAGATATTTTGCACCCACTTTTGCTAAGTGCCAACATAGAGCATAAGGAGGTTTTAATGTTTCTGAGGGGTACTTATTTAAAGAAGGAAAACTTTGCATACCTCAAGGAACACATTAAAAACTCCTTGTAAAAGAATCACATGAAGGAGGACTCATGGGCCATTTAGAGTTGACAAAACTCTTGAGCTTTTAAAAGGAAAATTCTTTTGGCCACACATGAGGAAAGATGTCCAAAGACATTTCATAGATGAATTTCATGTTTAAAAGCTATGTCTAAGACAATGCCTCATGGACTCTACACTTCTTTACCTTTTGTAAGTGCTCCTTGGAAAGACATAAGCATGAATTTCATATTAGGACTTCCTGGGACACAACGAGGTTTTGATTCCACCTTTGTGGTAGTGGATAGATTTAGCATGATGACTCATTTTATACCTGATCCGATCGGTCATCGGTAGTCCATGACGTCAGCAGTAGAGGACCACGTGGACCACTCGCAGGGTGACACGTGGACCAAGTGACAGAGAGATCAAGGAGACGATCGCCAAGAGCGGTGATCGGGGGTCAGTAACCAAGTGACCATCGACAGATCAGGAGG
>Ga0123341_1003013_pt1 | contig 14235 bp, 11 predicted proteins | sample Turbeapinknodule_FD_89959 | JGI IMG/M metagenome (GOLD analysis project Ga0123341, IMG submission 89959) | Root nodule microbial communities of legume samples collected from Mexico - Turtle bean Mexico pink nodule | ecosystem: Host-associated > Plants > Roots > Nodule | place: Mexico: Nepantla... | reverse complement strand
TCATTAAAGTAACATTAAAATAGAGATAAAAAATAACATTAATAACAAGGCAACTTTCACATTAATATTTGCGCCAAACTTAAAAATAAATGTACATTTGATTTGTGGAAAATTATCATTTTCTAATCTTAGATTGTACTAATTTTCCTAAAAGAAAATTAAAGAGAATAATTATGGGATGCCGACTATGTTTATTGAGATGGGATTGAAGGAAACAATGTGGGGAATGTAGAAATATAAAGAGTCAATATATGTTGTTATGTTTCAATTTTACAAGAAAAAATTGATTCATGTTAAAAGGAAGATATAACAAGATTAATAAAACAATTTATATTAATGGTGTTATACGTCACACTAAGACGAAGTATTTCATCTTTCATTTTCTTAGTTCCAAATATGAAACTTTTGAGGGAGTTTACACCTATATATTTGATGTGATGGATTGTGACAATTTTTTACTAAGAGACTAAAAGAGAGTATTGTCAAGAATAATTGATAAAAAAACAAATTGTCTTTTGGATTCTAGAAAAGTTGTTTATGAAATAACATATGACTCTTTCTAGAAATATTTTTTATCAGCAAATAATTAATTAAATTAAGTGGAACAATTTAGGAATGTCCTAACCCATTTACACAAAATGTAAGGGGTTAGTCAGCATCATTTTCCAACATGTTTCAACCCAATCATAACATACATTGATGTTGAAAAATTGGTATTCCTAAGGCCTCCAAAGTTCTAATCCAAATACTCAACCTATCTCGTAAGTTTCTATTTCTACATATGATCACCTCACTTGGCTTATCCACAATGCACTTAGAATACCATAACCTAGCCACTATTTTCTCTACTAGACTTCACATATGTATTTCCCTAATTTCAACTATAACAATTAATGCACTATGAAACAAGACAAGGGATACACAAATGCGAAAAATCTCTCCCACTTGTTGTAAATCAATCCTATTTTTTTTTTTTTGATAAAAATTTCGACTAACCCCCCAAGTTATATACACAACATATATAAAAAACTTACCAAATGTACACCAACCAATAGGAATAGTTGTAATTATTACTGTTGAATCTAAAACTGAACAAGCAAAAAAAATGAACTTCTCTAACTCTTGCAAGAACATAATAACACTCAATTCAATTTAGTAACTCTCCCTTGAAATTTTGTCCTCAAACTCAATTTTTTTGACTAGAAATATGTGGTATGTGATCTACACCCAAGCTTTCTATTGTGTTATGAGAACAAAATTCCTCTACATTCACAATATTTTTTTTTAAAAGATGATTCCATTTTTATGACTTTATATACCATATATTATTGTCACTTACATGATCACCCATTTCTTGTTATATCTATGGATTAACTATAAAGTAGAGAAAGTCAACAAATGTTCCTTTGTTGAATTACGACCACATGATTGAATATCTACTTGACTATAAATTATCACATATGTTGTGGAATGTAGCGAACAAAATTACTACAAAGCTATCTACAAACATAAATGTAATTACGATAAAAGAGAAGAAATCACAAAAGATCAGTAGAAGGTAAACAAAGGAAGAAATAATAAAGAATCAACATACTAAAGTAACATGGTTCAATTGAAGCCTTAAAATAAATTAAATTCATGTCCATGATAAAATTCACTATGAACCAAGGATTACAAATCAAATTTTTTTGTCTCAATGAACTCTTGCTCAACTGACTTTATAAAGTATAACATAACCATCTCAATTAGCTTTCGTGAAATGTTCATAAACAAGTGGAGAAGACATTTCTTACTACTGAGTTAAAACATCACTAGGACAATTAGTTGAAGAACATAATGAAATCCTTTAGGTTTTCTTTTTCAAAGTGACTTATGAATCCCATTTTATGTATCAAAAGCTTATTTTAATGTGAAAGGTGAGGGGTGATTAGAACTGGGGGTTCTGTCGAAAGTATGAGCAATTTAAAACCAGTGCTAGGAAGGGTAGGTCATTACTGGACACAGGGATTGGTGTTAGTAAAGAAGATAGTGTTACAATGTTCAACAGTGGAGATTTCACGTTTTTGCAGGTTTTGAAGGAGGTTATTGGTATATTACTTGGCTGTTTTTGCTAATGTTTTCATGTGGTTTATGACCATAGTAGAATGACTTTATCTTAGCTAAAGGCTAGGAAAGGTTTTCACTTATGCAGGATGTGAAGGATTGAAGAGACAAGTTGTGAAAATAGATTGAATGAGCAGTAAAAAGGAGCAGAGGCATAAAATAGTGGAATAAAAAACAAAGGTTTGGTAAAATTTAATGTAGAAGTATTGAGTGGCAACGTGAAGGAGGGACAACAAGTGCAAGCTGGGAAAGTAAAGAAGGATTAAAAGGTTTGGCTTGAGAACAAAGTTTTGAAGAAATAAAAGATGAGGAGGCTTGTGGACAAATCCTATGCAGAGTTAGCAAAAGGGCTTTGGCTGAATGGTTAACTGATAGGAGAGGGCTACTAAGTCAGCATGTTGCGTTGCTTCTGGATACTGATGCAGTATGGGCATAAAACTCAACCATCAATGTGATTGCATGGCCAATGATTGCAACATGAAGTATAGGTTGGCTAGGTGGAGGATGTGGTGGTGAATATAAACTTAAATTTATGTCGGTGTGGGTTAGATCTTGATATACAATGTCTTAATTACACGTGTTTTTATTAAAGATGTGAAATAACGTCTTAGCTAAAGGCTAGGAAGGTTGGTTTTTTGTTTTTTAGGGTGTGAAGGTGCGACAGATTAGGCACAATGCAGTTGGAATATCGTAAATTAAAAGAGGAGGGAATGCATATGAAAATGGAAGCCTATGCAGATCTGGATAAAGCTGGATGGTGAACATAGTTGGACAAAGATCTTTATGCAAAGAAGAGAAGGTGGAAATCTAGGCTTGTATGGATCAGATCTAAAACAAGAAATTGAACATGGCTGGGAAAAGGTAATTATGCAGGGGGGAGGAGGATTAGGGGGAGAAATGTCCAATTTGCTGAGACAGAAGCAAAGATTAATAAAGATTAATAAAGGGGTGGCAAATGGGCAGTGGTTGAGGGGAGCTCTAGAAGGGAAGTTTTGTAATCATAAGTAAGGTTAGTTAGTTTGCTTATGTAAGAAAACAATATCTGATAGGTAAGTAAGCCAATTTGGGTTTGTGCTAGGTGGATGCTATTACAACGTTGTTAGATATTCTGGTTGTGTTCCATGCTGTAGTGGTTTTTTATTTTTCTTTGTATAAGGGTTGGAGCATCTCTGAAATGCTCCTTTTTATTAAATTAATTTTTCGCCGATAAAAAAAAAAACTAGGACAATTACTCTAGATGACATTAGTCTCAGTAGAAGCTAATAGGCTAGACACTCTACTAAGTCTATCTACTGCTGATATGAGAAGACACATGTCTTTTATTGAACACCCAGGTGAAGTTATTAGGTTTAGGTACCTTGACAAGATTTTATGAACCAATCTTCACAAATATCCACCTTAGTTCAACACAAATCTTTTGAGCAAGACTTTTGTTTGCAACTAAGTTCATTACAGGTTTAATCACTAATCAGTTGGATGAAATCCAAGCAATGGAAGACTTGACTGGAAAAGTGTTCACAATCATATTAGAAGGAGTATAACCTATTGAGACCTTCCCCACCTTCACAAATCCCTGAGAAATCTCTTCTCTTAGAAGTGTAGCCTAATGTCAATGTGCTTTGTTCTTTGATGTATACTTGATTCTTTGATAACTGTATAACATTGTTGTTCTCACAGTAGACAGTTCAAACCTAGTCTTGCACCCTCAACTCCCTACCTAGACACTTCTACCACAAGGATTTCGTTACCACTTTGGTCAAGACAATGTTCTCTACTTCAGTGGTTGGCAAAATCACTACCTTTTATAGACTGACCTTTCAGCTGATAACAATACCATAAGTAGGTAATACATAAATTGTAAGAGATTTTTATGATGTCCAAACACTTAATATGGTATGAGTCAAAATAACTTTCTATTGAGAATCTTTGGCATACCAATTTGTTTCATTATAATTTGGAACTTTACCAAGTTTCCCTTTCAAATATTAGAGGATCCACTTAAGAGCTTACTAGTGGCTTGTCTAAGGTTTGACATGAACCTGTTAACAAAACTCACAACATAGGCTATGTTAGGGCGAGTGCAAAGCATTGCATACATCATATAACAAACTACGTTTGCATATGATTACTCCATAAAGTTTTGTTCCTACACCGTCTTAGGAGATTGTGTATCACTCAACTTGTAATGTGAAGAAAGAGGTGGAAAACAAACTTAGTTCGTCATTCCAAACTTGTCAAGGATTATTTGAAGTGGGTCTCCTAAGACACATATAGATGTTCTAGATCACCTAGTAGCTCTATGATCCTTCATGTCAAATTCGTCATTTAACTCAATGTTAACCTTCTCAACCTTAGGTTTAATATTTATTGCTATTAGAATGTTATCAACACACAACAATAATAATGATTTTTTTTGTTACAAACTTGAACTATGCATAAGGATCATACTTGCTCCTTTTAAAATCAATACTTGTAATGAACTTGTCAAACCACTTGTTCAATTTCTTAGGGGATTTCCATCCTTGCATTTGAAAATCCATTTAAAACTTACCAACAAATGGCTAAAATGAGTACATATCAAATTCTAGGCACTGTTTAGATAAAGGGACTTTATCTCTTCATTCATGACTTTTAACTATTGAGACTTCTTCTTACTTGTAAGGGAAAATCATACACTAAAAAGTTCATCTTTAACACCTCACTTGTAGCCACTAACGACTACATAATAAGCTCTACGTATCTATACCTCTCCAAAGCTTCGATTGTTCTCCTAGCTCTGTCTGTATCAATTTTGTAATCATCAACCCAACTATCTCCATCAGAAACCCCTTTTCTATCTTTTACCAAATCGTTTAAATCTTCATTTTGTAGAAAATCATGTGCTTTTTCTATGCCAAACTCAACCTTAATGTTCAAATTCACACCATCACAACTACATCTAGACTCACATTCTAAAACTCCTGGCTTATGAGACATCTCGATTTCATTGAAGATGATATCTTGATTGATGATACATTTCTTAAATCCTGTCTTAAAACACCATAGACAATACCCTTTCACACCTTTTGGATAACATAGGAGCATGCATTTAACGAGAAACACATCTAACTTCCCTTGCCTTATATGAGTACAAGCAACACAACTAAAGATTTGCAAGTTGTTAAGGTTAGAGGAATTCCTTGACTTGATTTCTTTATGATTTTTCAAGTGAAGTGTCATTATGGGACATTTGTTGATAAGGTAGGAAACAACAACAATAATTCTAGCCCAAAACATCTTTGAAACACCAACATATTAGAATGGTCATATTAAACGTTTAAACTAGATAATTATGTTGTGAAGTCCCGACTATCATTTGATACCTTTGTATGTCATTCTTCTCACAAAACTTTTTTTGAACATTTCTAAACAAAATTAAAGACTATTATCAATTCTAAACCACTTCATTGTCTTACCGATTTAGTTTTCTACTAGATATTTCCAAATTTTGAAATTGTCAAAAGCTTTGTCCTTAGCCTTTTAAGGATAAAGTCAGAACTTCCTCAAATAGTCATCTATAATCGATAGTAATATCTCGCAAGAGTGTGATCAAGTTGTAGACAATCCCCGTAGGTTAGCATGAACATAGTTAATAATACATTTTGTTCTCTATTTTTCTACATTAAATTGAGCCCTGCAAGCTTTCCCTTTGAGACCCCATGATCACAAAATTTCAACCTTTCAACTTTATCATTTCCAAACAAGTTTGGATTATACAACTGAACTAATTTTTTCTTGCGTACATAACCTAAATTTCTATGTCATATCTCAGTATTGGGCAAGATAGTCTTCTTAGTAGGAGGCACTGAGACAAATAGTACAACACCTTGTAAGGCATAAAAGTCATTTTTCCTCATACCCTTCATCACTACCATGGATCCCTTCATTACCATCAAGATTCTCCACTCACTTTTAAACATATATTCCTTCTTCTTAAGTTCACTGAGAGATATTAGGTTACATTTCAAGCTAGGTAGAAGCCTAACTTCTTCAAACACTCTCTTAGATCCATCATGTAGAAAAGACTTGGTGTTTCAACTCTGGTTATCTTACAGGACTTGTTATCACCAAGGAGAATTGAATTTCCTTGAAGTTCTGTAAACTCCTAGAGCCAGAAATTATTACGTGTCATGTGAAATAAGTAATTAGAATCCATATCCAATCACAATCACTTTACACTATATAGACCTCTGGTGATTTATAAAAGTCTTCAACTAAAGTTGTTTCACTAAATGTTGGTGGTCTATTAGAACTAGATAATCTATAACCTTTATTTATTTCTCAAGACATAACCTTTTGGTGTGACCTTCCTTCTTGCAATAGAAACATCTAATATTCGATGCACCCCCACCATTGAAATACATTGACTTCAACATCCTTCTACCACCTCATTTATCATTGGTAGAGGATCTTCCCCTTCCTACAAGGTTGTCTTCTAAATTAGATGCCTTAACATCAAACTTATCGTTGATATCCTTCAAGCTTACATCAGCCTAAACTTCCTCAAGAGAGAGAGAAGCTACAAAGAGTCTCTATTCCATACAACAAGATTTGCTTAAAATGATTATACGTCATAGGCAACAAACATAACAACAACAATGCTTGATCCTCATAATCAATCTGAACTTCAATTTCTCTTAATCAAGAATCAACTAATTGAATTTATCCAATTGTTTATTAATTTCGTTTTCACTACTCACCTTGTATGAGTACAACATTTACTTAAGATATAAATGATTAACTAGGTATTTCTTCAGGTATAAGCTGATGAGGTTCATCCTTAATCTTTGTTGTGATCTTCCTCTTCTAAATATGCCTCAATACATTGTTATCGAGGCTAAGAACAATCACATTTTTTAGTCTTCCCCAACAATGTTTTCTTGCCCTTCTACACCATGAATATATCAAGCCTTGATTCACCTTCTAGAGCTTCAAGTAAGTCTTATTGAACCATAAGAACACACATTTGAACAACCATAATCCAAAATCATTTGAACCAGTGTAACACTATATAAGTACAACACTTGCTTTAGATATTGATAATTAACTACGAATTTTTTCATGTACAAGCTCTTGAGCTTTGTCTATAGTTCCCTACGATCTTTCCTTCCAGACTTGCCTCAATACCTTATTATTGAGCTAAGAACAATCACATTGTGAGACTTGTCCAATAACGTTTTCTTGTCCTTCTCCATTGTGTCTACATTAAGCTTCAATTCACCTTTGAGTGCTTCAAGGAGGACTTATTGAATTAGAAAAGCACACAGTTTCAACGGTTACAATTCAAAATAATTCAATCTAGTGAATTTTCAACCCCATACTTTTGTGAAAGTCATGGTGATTGAATTTCACATTCACTGCACCACTTTTTTTGTGGAATATACACAAAAATAAATCACTACAAGATGATCAACACAAATAAAATTACGATAGTAGAGAAAAAGTTGTAAATAAGAAGTAGAAGGTAAATGAAGGAAGAAACAAGAAAGATTCAACATATAGAAATAACGTCGTTCAATTGAAGTGTTAACAAACTTCAATCGAAATTTTGAATATAATTCATTATGAACTAGATATTACAACTCAAAGATTCTATTAGTGAACTTTCACTTAACTCACTTTAAAAAGTGTAACAATTGAACTTACAACTCTTATTTAGTTTCCAATTATCCTTATAGGTTCTATATATAGTAAAAAACTATCTTAACTAACTTTTGTGAAACGTATCTAAACAAGTAAAGAAGACATGTAAACAATGTTTTCCACTACTGAATTGAAATCTCACTAAGACAAGTACTCCAAACGATACTAATCTTAGTAGAAGCTAAGAGTCTAGACACTATTGAGACTATCCACCAGTGATATTAAAATATGCTTACATTGTATTGGATGCTCTAATAAAATTAGACAGTTTAGGAAGTTTGACAAGATTTTAGTGATCTTCACACCATACTCTCTCATCCAAACACTCTTGCTTTATTAAATATACTTATTTTTTTACAAAAAAAATACCTAATAAGTATGATTTTCCACAATCACTTATGTTTTTTAAATTGTTTTAGTTGTATTTGACTAATCCATTGGATCAGGTTCTCTACTTTATTATTCTTTCCAATAAAACGATGACCATGACCATGACCATCTCCACTCCAACTCCCATATCCATATATCCTACCCATATAATTGAGTTTTGAGTAGACTTTATTATACATATCCATAAGTTCTTTCTTTTATAACCACATGTTAATTTTTTTTATCAGTAAAGTATTAAGTAAATTAAAAAAAGAGACACTTTAAAGGTGTCCTAACCCGTATACAAGTACTAGAAAACTCTCACCATGTGTAGGCTTATGCTTGTGAAATATTCCTTCCTCTATTCTAATAAATACACAACAACACTAACCACCTTTTATAGTCCATTCTACAACTTCCTCGAACCAACAACTTGTTTCTCTAAACCCACACATTCTCCTTAGATCTTGCCACGTCCACAATCAATGTCCATTTTTCACTTCGCTAACAAAGATTTATTAAATAACTTTAAATCTTTAATTTCTAGTTCTCCACACTTTTTAGTTTTATAGACTGTTCCCAACTTACGCATTTAATTTATTATTCTCCCTTTTATCGAAATGTTCTAAGAAGTATTTTAACCTTCTTAATAACCTCTTCTGCCATCTAATAGATACATAAAGAATAAAGGTAATGCAAACATCAATCTAATGAGAGATACTCTCCCCATAAATGAATCACTTTTGAAAACATGTGTTTAATATGAAATTAAAGGTACAAAAGAGAAATTGAAATATGGTTTATGCATATTTAATTGGTGTATGTGAAGAAAAAGGAAGGAATGTATTTTAGAAAATAAGGGTTAGAGATATGAAGGCAATGATTGAAATCAACAATGATAATGTATTTTTTGTGGCACGGAAACAAGTTTATAACGAAAACAATTTTTTTATTTTCATTTTTAATTATAAAAATAATTTTTTTTAAGTAAAGCAATGAAGTAAAAGTGGAGTAATAAAAAATAAAATTTTCAAACCATAACTTAATAATGAATTATTTGGTACATTGGGACATACTGCTGAATAGTTGCTTCTCTAAGCTCCCTTGACACATATATTCATGCACTAGTAGTCTTTTGCCATCCTCAATGCAAAACCCTACTATTTTAACCAGATTTAGATGATTGAGTGCACTCAGATAACTAATTTCATCCTGAAAATAAATGAAAACAATGAAAACATTTTACTTTTTAACAAACAATATAAACAGTTAGTGATGTAAACATTTTATACAAAAAAAAGAGCAATTTACTCATCAACACCTTCTCTAGCATATTGAGATTACACATACCATTGGAATGTACATTTAAAAGGGTTAATAATGATGTGTGCAATCTCAAGAAATCACAAGACATGCCAATGTAAATTTGCTTAGATAAAAAAATAAGAAACAAATGAAGAAATTTAGTTAGGGTTAGCATCACATACAAGCCATTCCTTGTGATCTTGAGATTCATTGAAGTTGAGGGCCTTCACTGCAATTGGAATTCCTGTTCCAGGCCTTGCTGCATAATTCCCATATGGATTAATCCAACCTTTCAACAAAATTCCAAACCCTTCTTCATCATGAAAATTCTCAACCTTAAAAGTCCTTGTTGCCAACATAAGATCTTGAAATGTGAACCTTCGAAGAAGCAAAGAAGCTTCAAACAATTCTTGATCTGGAACACACGATCTTGCATAGCTACTTAAGCTTCTGTTTGATGAGGATCTTGTTGGGGCAATTGATTGCTGTGTATCAACATCACTGGTGACATTTTTTTCTGCTGATTTTGGAGTGAAAGCAAAGTTATAATAAGCAACATAAAATGTAGTTAATTTGCAATCCCAAGAAGATATTGAATTGCCATTGAAGTAATTTTGTTGACACATGCATAGATTTGGTTAAACTTATTTTTAGAAAGGAATTGATTTTGTGTGTGTTTTTCTATATATTGTGAGAACAAAGGTTTATGCATATATTAACACCTAATTAAAGAAAAAGAAAACTAATGTGATAATTGATATGATTTGAAGTAAGTGTTCTTATAATTACATGCCATATAGGAATTAAGTAATTCAATATAAGCCTTTATTAAAAGAGATTCTTTAATTGGAACAAAAAACAAACATGAACTCTAACAAGAATGGTGAAACAAGGTAAGAATATCTATATTTATACACCATTTTTACCTTGATTGATTTTGTTTCTGGTTGAAGCTTCCCCTTTGGAACTCCAAAGCATGCAACCTAAGAAAATCCTCAATTTCTTCCAAAATCTTGAACCTTCTTCAGTAGTTCCTTCAACAACATCTTTGTTGTTTCTTCCTTTCTTGGATTTGCCCCCAATTGAGGTATCAACCCTAATACAAGCAATGTTTCTTCCCATATTTTCAGTTCAAACCCCTAAAAAATGAACATATAAAAATTTCAGCACAAAATTCTTAAAGATGAAAACATATATAGAAGACAAAAATGGTAGCCACAATGCACTTTGAAACCTTTTGTCAATTGATCTTAGTATGCTTCGTGGTTATTAAGATATGGGTATTAGAGGGAGAATGTGCTTGCTAAGTGTTTGAATATATTTTATGTGGGTCAATGTGTGTACTTTTTTTAAATAATAATAATAATAATAATAGTAATAAATGTTAGGGTGGTGAAAATGCATTTTTAAGATGTTATTTATGGGGTCCGTTAGTAAAAAAAATCGTCATGAAAGTCAACCATTCCACCAATAAAATTGAGTTTAGCAACACAAATAAAAAAAACTCTAAGAGACCATATTTTATAACAGTTAAAAATTTGCTGACTTGAAGGTTTTTGACACAAAATTTAGATGGATGTTTACAAATGAAGGCAATGAAAATAATCAATGATTATTGAGAGAGAGAGAGAGAGAGAGAGAGAGAGAAAATATTGACGTGTATTTTTTTTAAATAACCTGAAAAAGTTTTGAACATTTATATAAAAGAACACGAGAGTTTGATTTGAATACATAAATATTTTTATATGGTTAATTAATTAAAAAATATCATAACTATAATTTCTAAGTAATTACCATATGAATAATGAACGATTGATTGTCAAAAATATTGGTTTAGATATAAACTTCAATTTTTATAAAAATGTTTTTGAACTCAAAGAATATTTATATATATAGAAAATAAAACTCACATTATAGTGTCACTAAAAACGACGAGTGAGAGCTTGAACATGTAACCTATCACAAATGAGACGATTTTTAATAATACACCGTAAATGTATTTCAAGTAATTTCAATTCCTATTGAGTTTGATAAGTATTAAATACCAATATAAAGATTGATTTTATATAACTAAAAAATTAAAGATAAATTAAAAAAAAAATACTCAAGTCAATAAATTCATAGATAATTGAATATAAATATAAAAAATATATTACATTATTTTTCTATAAATTTTCAGTAAAATTTATTAAGATTTATTTTATTAGTAGAAATGTTAGATCAATATCTTAGGACTTCGTCTCGTTGGTGGAAAGATGCATAGGTAAGTAAAATTGACAAAAGTTTAATAATTTTTATTGAAAAAAACATCTAAAATAACTTATTATAAAGTTTATGTTGACTACAAACCATAATAAAAAATAAAAAAAGTTTCATAAGAATAACAAATTAAGAAAAATATATATCTCAGTTAGGTGAACATTCAATCAGTAAAAAGACAAAGTGAATACGGTTATTTTACATTCAACCAATGTTGAACATTCAACCAGTAAAAAGACAAAGCGAATACGACTATTTTACATTCAACCAATGCTGTAATAGAGCTACATTTGATGAACACGCATTCTTAAGCCAAAGAGATAAGAAGACGGTTATATAGTTCTATTTGTAAATCATATTTATAAGGACGACTATTTCTTATAGTCGCACTTTTATATACTTCTGAATTGGATTTAGGGTTTAAGGATAATGTATTTACAAATGTAGATATTGTCATAGCCGAATTCATAAATGTGATTAAAGGGCAACTATGGGAAATGAAATTTTGTAAATCCTTGTTCTTGTTCATTTCCTACAGTTTTCTCATAAACAAAGAGAATTTGTAAACACAAGCAATGAAACATAGGAAAAAATGGATGCATTAAAAACAGTTTAAAAAAAATCAGACACAGAAACATTACATGGCTAAGGAATGGAATAAAAGAACACTGAAATGCTTTATTTCAGAGAAAGGATTGAACCATTGATGATCCAAACAGCCACATATACATTTCAATGATATGCAGAGAACTTTGTTAAGCACTGCTATAACATTCTCAGTTTTTGTGTTCATCATTTTGTAAGTATGCAAGGGTTTGAAGATATCTCTAAATTTTTAAAAATAACAAACTAATCACCTAATATAGTAACCGATTATAATTATCATTGACCAAGTGTTTATTTTTTATATATAACTTATCAATGATTTTAAATATTTTAAAAATATGTGGTCAAGACTATAACTTTAACACAAGTACTTTTTCTAATGAAATTTAATTTTATTCATTCCAATTTTATTCTTTGGTCAACATTCAAAGCTTTCTTCCTCACATAATAAACCCTCACACGTGTCATTATATATCCCTATATTTTTACCTATCCATTTACCTAAATTTTGTATTCCTTAAAATGTGAATATTGGTTTTAAGTGTTGTTATTTTGATTTAGGATGTTTAAATATGTATTGGTATGTTAAGTTGGACACATCACTGTACTCAATTTAAGATTAATTATTAATGATTTTTTTTCTAAAAAGATAATAGTAGTTTATAAACTATTTGATTTTTTTATTATTTTCCTCAACTAAAAAAATGCCATTGAAAATTTTACAAGATCAAGAGCTGAATTTTACAATTGTTTTTAGTTTAATGAAGTAATTGAAAATTTTCAAATAGTTTAGCACCCTACTGTCTAATTTAATCTTACGTAATTTATTTCGTATGTTTTTAATTAAAATAAAGATTAAATATTATATTTTATGCATAGATTAATCTCTTCCACACCCAAAAAAAAAATCTTGAATTTATTACCTTCTTACTTTTCAAACTTTTCTGATATATAAAATGACTTGAACTTTAATTTTTCATTTATCGCATCTGTTATATTATTTCTCTTTCATTTTAGTCTCCAAATACATTTAAAGATGGTAAATAAGTTTAAGATATCCATTACTCATGTTTGAGTTCTTAAATTCTCAATTAAACTCTTTTTTCTGGTTAAATTAATAAATTCAAGTTTGAGATTAATTCAGTAATTACTTATATATTAGTTTCATCTCTTTATGATAAATTCTTCTCTCAATTTATTTTGTCAACAATATTCGTTACTGAGTAAACACACATTAATTATAATAATATATATATATATAGTGTTTAATTAATATAATGTTAATAAGATAGGAGAAATTAAACGATGTAAGTGTTTCACTTTTTTTTAGTCAAAGATAATATTATACTCAAAGCTAAAAGAGGTACAATGGTAGTAAATAAGAAAGAAACAAATTCAAGGGTTTTTATCATTATGAGGTTTTTTTTTTTTTTCTTTTTACCAAAATGGAGTCCGTTTTAAAAAATTATAAATTTAGACAAGTCGTGTCAATTCGGCACGACTTCATATGTACAAATCGTCCAAATTAGGCACGATTTCTGTCTTGTCATACTAAAGTTGTGTCAACTTGGCACGACTTATGCCCTATCATACTGAAGTCGTGCCTGCCACGTCATAATGAATCTTTTATATTTTTATTTTATATCTTGTAATGAATCTTATTAATTTGTTTAGTTCTAATTAATCTCTTCTCATCATTACGTGTTCTATAAAATCATTACTTCTCAAGCTATTTATTTTGCAAATTCACAACAATAATTCTCTATTTATTTTCCAAATAAAATAAATTTTCATTTATCTATTTATTTCCAAAATTCAATAATAATTTTCTTCATTTTTTAATTAATCAAATAATCAAGTTATTGTATTACATTAACGTCAAACATGATCCATACACGATTATCCAATTTT
>Ga0123341_1003012_pt1 | contig 14236 bp, 13 predicted proteins | sample Turbeapinknodule_FD_89959 | JGI IMG/M metagenome (GOLD analysis project Ga0123341, IMG submission 89959) | Root nodule microbial communities of legume samples collected from Mexico - Turtle bean Mexico pink nodule | ecosystem: Host-associated > Plants > Roots > Nodule | place: Mexico: Nepantla... | reverse complement strand
CTTTAGAAGTATTCTATATAACAATTTTTAAGAGTAGAAACTTACTCATTCTGTAAATATACTCTAATTTGATGTAATTCTTTTGAAAAATTTCGAACTGAGTTTTTTTTTATATGATTAGGATTGAAGAAGAATCTAATGAAGAAGGAGAAAATGAAACCACAAGAAGAATTAATAATACAAAATAATACAAGCAAGAAGAATGGAAAGAAAGGAACAAGAAGAAGTTTCAAGGGAAATTTACTAGAGGGAGACTAAAGGAAATTGAAGAAGAAATAAAGAAGCAAGATAACTATAAATTTTAGAGCTTATAGAATATTCTAAGAACACATTCTATAGTACCCTAAAACTACAATAATGAATGGATAGAGACATGAGGCACATGTGTAAGAGCAACTTCCTTCAACATGTCACTTTCTAGTGCATGTGATGGTTGTAACTACTTTACATGACCCTTCAAGTGTCTTGGACATCAAGATAGTGGAGTAAACACATTTATGAGTTATCTTGAAAGAGATGATGATCTAATATGTGGAATTGCAAGAGAATGACAAAAGCTTGAATGTGGAAGAAGATTATTGAGAAAGAGTGGCAAACTAAGACTTCAATTGGAGAAATAAGGAGGCTAACCTCACAAGGAAGTTACCTTGTGAGAATCTCTAAAGTATGAGACTATTCTAGAGTAGTTCTTGAACAAGTTAAGACACAAAATTGTCATCATATCAATACTCACGCAAAAGTGAATTTACATGGAATAATGAGTCTCATTTATAGATTTCATGATCAGTTTGTATGAGGAGTGAATGAAGGGAGATTCTCATTTGCTCCTATATTCATGACACCACAAGTGGATCTAGTGCACATGGTTTTAAACTTCTCACATTTAACATGTGTTAAATGTGTAGCATTCAAACCCTAACACATCTAAAACCCAAGCATAACCATAAAAGCTATATACAAGTCCACCTAAGGTAACTGATAACCATTTCGTCGCGTATAAGTTTTTCCTAATGTAATACAGGAAAGCCTAGGTTGAACCTATAAGACGCATCTCGTATATTTCCACCCTTCATATTCTCCTTAAACAAATTCAGATTGGAGGAAAAAATGATTAGAGTAAGTCATTGTTCCAAGCGGTTGACCAGGATCGTCTTTGCGCGTGGCTTGTCCTCGCGAGCTAGGGCACCTTCGTTTTGCTCCGTCTGTACCTGAAAAGAAGTAAACAAAGGGGCGCCCTCGCGGCCGTTTGCACTCCGACGATCAAGTTAGCTAGCGAGAAACATCAAAGGGGACACACTCTCTGAAGGTGGTCAAAAATAACTGTGCTGGAATACTAAAACTGTGTTGCCCTAATTGCCTTGTGCTCACCGTGGGTGCGCAGCGAAAACAACTAGGGTTAGTGCTCTATGTAAGGCTACGAGAATTAGGTCAAATCTCGGATCCCTTTCAAACGCCCCCAAGGTCCCTTTTTATACATCTCTCATCTTTAAAGCGCGTTAAAGCGCATTGAAAGCGTACAAAAACATTCCCTAGAACATTCGAATCTTGACTGAATTAACGCGTACCTTGGCAAACTTCCACTGTAACCTTTAATGAGCATGTGTGCATTGTCACGTGCTCTTCTGTCTTGATCGTTATTCTGTGCAGAGGGCCTCACAGCGCCGTAACCCAACTTAGGGTTAATCCATTGTGTGAGTCCTCCTTCCTTGAAGTACATTTGGCGCGTGGGGTAACTTTCTGGGCGTTAACTCATGCGTTGCAATCACTAGTCACTCGCCCTGGGGGTGTATCTACTTTTCTCTCGTACCACACACGTGGTTCTCCCCTGGTCATAGCCTTCTCATGGGTCGTATTTATTCCAGGGTCTCCCAGCAGTGGCGTGGGTACTTCACGAGTCAGGATACCCCCTATTGGTGCTAGAACTTATGGCCTTGAAGCCACCTTTTTCTTTTCCTTGTTTACTTGTTCCGGATTGTCGAGGCCCGAAGCCTCCTTGCGATGTCTTAGCTTGGTGCTTTGTCTTGGCGCCTTAACCTGGCGACGCCGATACTTGACGATGCCTTAACCTGGCGAGGTCGATACTTGGGCGACGCCTCACTTAGGCGATGACTTGAACGGTCAACCTATTGACTTTCTTCCTTGGGCCCCTCGAGGGGTACTACCACATGTTGATTTTGACTTTTGGTCAACGTTCGGGGACGGGACGGTACACAAGCCCCCCAGTCGTGAGTTGACACTTGTTTCAGCGAAAAGACTAAGGCCTCGCCCATTATCCACGTGGCATTCCTTTGTTCAGTTTGACTTGACACTCCCTGAGAGTTTGATGTGACGTTTTCTGCTTTAAAGATGTGACGTCTTAAGTCGTGCGCTAACCCCTCGACACGTGGCATGATCCTACGGCTGAGGACGAGGGTCGCTAGCGCTTCTCCAAGCTAATGTTATAACCTTTCGAAAACACGCGCTCAAGGAACTATTCCATCATTCTTCATATTCTCTTCGCATTCCTTCCTACTGTTCATCTTTCCCGTAACTTCGTGCCTCTTCTTCACGAAAGCTCTCGCCTTTGCATCTTCTAAACGCCAAAGGTATGGTTTTTCTATTCCGATTCGCCCTTACACTTCACTATGTGGATCTCATAACTGCCTGGGACTGTTTATTTTTATGTATTTCCTATGTCCTACTCCTTTCCTCCACGTTCCTTCGTTCTTCCTTCTTTTCTGGATTTCTCACGCGGGTAGGGGTCTTCTTAGGGTTTATTTCCCCTTTTTTCGCCTTAACCCTATTCACTGAACCTTTCCTCTTCTTCATTCTTCAGCTTCCTCATCAATGGCACGTACTAAAACAACGGCCAACCCTCCACCCCCCTCCGTCAACCATAAGGCCCTCTATCCGTGGGCTCCAGACGACCTGCTTGACGAGTGTTCGGACTTGGTCTCCACCAAAGCTTGGAGACCATATAGGGGAGCCAAGCAGCTATGATCATCGCGCCTTCGCGAAAAGGCACGATAACGACATCACAGTGCTTCCTTGTACTCTTGGGGAGCCCGTGTGTGGGGACGAACGGGCTAACAACGGGGTCCCCTTCATTTATTTTTATCAAGTGGTGTTCAAGCGTATTGGGATGCGCTTGCCCTTCTCCCGATTTTTGAAGTGCATCTGGCGCGTGGGGTGACTTTCTGGGCGTTAACTCATGCGTTGCAATCACTAGTCACTCGCCTTGGGGGTGTATCTACTTTTCTCTCGTACCACACACGTGGTTCTCCCCTGGTCATGGCCTTCTCATGGGTCGTATCTATTTCAGGGTCTCCCAGCAGTGGCGTGGGTACTTCACGAGTCAGGATACCCCCTATTGGTGCTAGAACTTATGGCCTTGAAGCCACCTTTTTCTTTTCCTTGTTTACTTGTTCCGGACTGTCGAGGTCCGAAGCCTCCTTGCGATGTCTTAGCTTGGTGCTTTGTCTTGGCGCCGCCTTAACCTAGCGACGCCGATACTTGGCGATGCCTTAACCTGGCGAGGCCGATACTTGGCGATGCCTTTCTTGGACGACGCCTCACTCAGGTTCTTTATTTAATTAAGTCATTTAACGCATACCATTCGGTCATCCGGTGCCGACCGGTACACTTGCCCCCAGGCTCGAGGGTATGGGTGGCCGAAGAGTCGTATGAGACGCATGGGATTTTCGAGGTAGTGCTTGATAGCTGGCACCATTAAATGCGTGGCAGAGATGTGACGCATGGCAGAGTTGCCGTTTGGAGGCGCTGTCCCATCCAGATGGAATTAACGATGAGGATTTTGCGTCGTTTCGTATGCCGAGCGTGTTTGATCGTTGGATTGGTTTTGATCTAACGGTACTGGACGAGCGCTGGGGTTTTCTTCTTTCACTTCCCAGCCTATAAATACCACTTTATTTGAACATTTGAGGGTTTTCCAACTTCTTTCGTTCTTTGAGTCTTGCACCGTTTGCTCCGATCGCCGAGCGCTGAGTCTGTTGCCAATGTCATTTTCTTCGTTCAAGGTTAGTCATGCCTTCTTCTATAGAGTCTTCGAATGCTGTAGATTCGTCTCTGACTCGCACTACATCCAGTAGTGCGAGGCAATTGTCGGTTGACCCTAGTTATGATTGGGTTGATCCGTCCGTCCTCCGAATCCCTAGCAAGATTAGGTCTTCTGATGAATTAGATTAATTTATTTCTGCTCATCAAGATTCTCTAGCAGCCGGCTGCTCTACTGATGCGCTGGCTTTTGATATTTGTGGTATGACCGACCGTGTGTGCCACGGTCAGGAAAATGCCCCGCATGATTTTTTCTTTGTATATAGTACTTTCTTTTCTCACTTGCACATATCTTTTCCCTTCGATGACTTCACTATGAGTGTCCTTCGGATTCTCAATGTTGCACCGACCCAATTGCACCCAAATTCGTGGGCCATTTTACAAGCCTTTCGAATCATTTGTCAAATATTTGGCCTTACGCCTACCCTCGGGTCTTTTTTATATTACTACAATACTTATCCAAGTACTCCCGTCGGTTGGTTATCCCTGTCCAGTCGTCCGGGGAATGTGCGTTTTGCTGCATTTACCACTTCCTATAAGAATTTCAAAGACTATTACTTTAAAGTGTTTGTCGAACCGGACGGCCGTGACCTATTTTATAATGCCGATGGGACCACCAAATTTCCGTTCCATTGGATAGAGAAGCCCACTTCCCTTGACCATTCGTTTTGGGAATCTTTATCTCCCTTTGATAAAGAAGTTCTGATGATTGTAAACCAACTACCATGTAGACTTTCCACTCGGGAACTGGTAGCCCTTTATGAGTCGTCCAAGCAATGGGCGGACCTGAATGGTGAGCACCTTTTTCTTCTCGGTCGGTTAATTAATAACTTCATGTTTCTCACTTGTGCATGTGTTTTGCAGATATTGTTTTGACAATGGATCCCAGTTTGAAGAAATACATGAACACCTTGAAGAGACAAGCTAACAAGAGAAAAATATCTGTTCTTGCCGAGACGGTGCCCATAACGACTGAACGGGAGGTTATTCCGGTCGAAACTGCCGCCACCCCAGTCCAGGGTAAAAAGAGGGGACAACCATCTAAAGCGCCCCGTACTGACGCCCGGTCCTCATTCGGCAGTCCTGTCAGCATGTTGGGGTCGTCCGTAAGGGTGGCCCCTACCAAGCAGTTTGACTTGCATCCGGATGACGAAGGTGTCTTATTCGATATTCCTACGCTGGATCTGATTGAAGAGATGGTCGAGCTGCAATGTCGTGCGGCTGTGGTCAGCAGGTCTATCGGAGTTGAGTTGAAAAGGGTGAAAACGGTGTCGATCCCGAAATTGAAATCCCAACTGAGTGAATCGATCGTCTCCCTGAAGGATGTTGATGAGACTCGGAACGAGGCACGGTTAGCCAAGGAGGAAAAGGAGGCTTTGAAGGTCACTTTGACCCAAGTAATGGCCGAACGAGCTGACGCCGTCAAAGAGCAAGAAAGATTAGCTGCTAATAAGGACTCCCTTAATGCTCAGGTTGAGCAACTTCAAGGGTTTATGTTAAGCATCAACGAGGAGTCTTTCAAGCAAGGCGTCCAACAGGTTGCTTTCTTTCACGGAATGCCGACTGATGATGAACGGTATGACTCTAATATGGACGTGGTGGATGGCCGATTGATGCCGCTAGGAGGTGAGGAAGCCGAAGATAATGATCAACCTACGTGTGATCTAATAGTGGAGACAACACAAGATGATGTGGTACAACCGGATGAAGCTGCCCAACCGGACGATACGATCGACATTATTTGATATTATTATTACTATCTGAACCTGGGATGTGGGCAAAGGACAAATTTATTGCTTTTTATTTTAACTGCCGTGAACAATTGTCTTTTATCTTGCGTCGTTAATGCTAGTATGAATTTCTACCAAGTGTTCTTTTCCGACTGATCGAAACGAATGACTTGTATCGATAGTTGTGTTATAACTTGAGCAATATGCGTTGATTCTGGCCGAACAAGAGGTTAAACGAATGTAGGATTTTAGTTCTGACCGAACAAACTGTTTATAATTAACGAAAATTATTGGTTTTTAACCAACTTTGGGAATCCTGATAACGTTTACATTATAATTCTTGGTCGACCGTTCGGTTAACTTAATTAATAATGGGATAAATACTGTGTTGATCAAACATTGGTAAATAATGTTTAAGTTATAATTAGGATAACCTTAGTTATATATTTTTATTAATTTTTGACCAAAAATTGGTAAATAACGTTTAAGTTATAATTCAGATAACCTTAGTTATATATTCTTACCAAACGACTGATTTATTAATAATAAATTATTTAATTTCTGACCAAAAATTGGTAAATAATGTTTAAGTTATAATTCAGATAACCTTAGTTATATATTCTGACCGAACGACCGGTTAATTAATAATAAATTATTAATTTCTGACCAAAAATTGGTAAATAACGTTTAAGTTATAATTCGGATAACCTTAGTTATATCTTCTGACCGAATGACCGGTTAATTAATAATAAATTATTAATTTCTGACCAAAAATTGGTAAATAACGTTTAAGTTATAATTCGGATAACCTTAGTTATATATTCTGACCGAACGACCGGTTAATTAATAATAAATTATTAATTTTTGACCAAAAATTGGTAAATAACGTTTAAGTTATAATTCGGATAACCTTAGTTATATATTCTGACCGAACGACCAGTTAATTAATAATAAATTATTAATTTCTGACCAAAAATTGGTAAATAACGTTTAAGTTATAATTCAGATAACCTTAGTTATATATTTTGACCGAACGACCGGTTAATTAATAATAAATTATTAATTTCTGACCAAAAATTGGTAAATAATGTCTAAGTTATAATTCGGACCGACTGTTCGGTTTAATAATGGTATGCTAATTTCTGACCAGAATTGTAATGCTTCATGTAAAATGATTTAAAGTGCCTCGTTAAAACCTTCTCGGTCGAAAATCCTCCTTAGGGATAAAACAACCGAGCGAAGAAAGAGTGCACTGAGTTTATTTATCAACTGTAATAGAACTTGAGATGCGTGGCATTCCACGTTCTCGGTATAGATTTTTCTAATAAATATTCCAAGTAATATGCTCCTCCTGCTGCTGTATCGGCAATACGGAATGGCCCTTCCCAGTTGCTTGAAAACTTCCCGCCTTCTTTCCGAGCGTCACTACGCATGCACCAAACTAACTCTCCCTTTTGATAGCTTCGTGGCTTTACCTTCGAGTTATATCTTCTTGCTGCCCGTATCTTGCATGCTTCTTCTCTTATCCTGCATTTGTCCCTTAATTCATTGATGAGGTCTAGGCCGACCAATAGACTTTCTTTGTTCAAGTCCAAGTCTAACATTTGTCGGCGCAATGAAGGTTCGTCGATTTCGACCGGAATCATGGCTTCAGTGTCGTATGTCAGACTGTAAGGTGTCTCCTGAGTTATTGACTGAGGGGTACAACGGTAGGCCCAGAGAACTTCTAACAGTTCTTCAGTCCAATTTCCTTTAGCTGGACCGAGCCTTTTCTTCAACTCGTTGAGAATGACTTTGTTGGCGGCTTCGGCCTGACCGTTGGTCTGTGGATGCTCGACCGAGCTCGTGATATGTTTGATGTGGAGTTTTTCATAGAATTCAGCTAGCCCTCGGTTGGTAAATTGGCGACCGTTATCTGTGATAATGACCTGAGGTAGGCCAAACCTGCAGACAATGTTTTTCCATACAAAATTCTGAACGTTGCGGGTGGTGATGGCCGTCAATGGTTCGGCTTCGATCCACTTGGTAAAGTAATCGATGCCAACCAACAGGAATTTGCATTGCCCTTTGCCAGGTGCGAAGGGTCCAATAATATCCATCCCCCATTTCACAAAGGGCCAGAGAGATAGGATGTAGTGTAGATGTTATGGTTTTTGGTGCGATAGGGTGTCGAACTCCTGACACTTTACACATTTTTTAACATATTCGGTGCAATCTCCTTGTATGGTCGGCCAGTAGTATCCAGCTCTTTATATTTTGGCGGACATAGTCTGTGCTCCTGAATGGGTTCCACATATCCCTTCGTGTAGTTCGGTCATCACATAAGTGACTTGCTCTGGACTAAGACACTTTAGGAGAGGACGGGAGTATCCTCTCCTATAGAGGTCTTGGTCAATGAGTATGTATCGGGCGGCCTGCAGTTTCATCGTTTTCTCCAAGTGCAGGTCACATACTCCTTCGGTCAAGTATTGCTTGATGAGAGTCATCCAGTTAGGTTGAGTGTCGGTCGCCATGCATTCTTCGGTACCAACACTTGGTTTAACAAGGGTTACATGTATGGCCGACCGATGGACTCCTTTCTTTTTTATTGTGGCCAATCTTGACAGAGCGTCCGCCCGAGTGTTATTTTCTCTCCGTACGTGTTGGAACGAGATTTCTTTGAACCTGCTTACAAGATTTTTCACAAAATGGAAATATTGTTGAAGCAATGTTTCTCTTACCTCATACTCCTCTGTGAGTTGTCTGATGACTAGACGGGAGTCGCTTTTACAAGTTATATTTGTTATCTCTAACTCGATTGCCAGGTGTAAACCTGCGATTATTGCTTCATACTCGGCTTGATTATTTGAAGTTTTAAATTCAAACTTCATGGCTTGCTCGATAACAATTTCTCCCGGTCCTTCGAGTACAACTTCGCTCCGCACGAACGACTGTTCGAAGATCCGTCTACGTATAGCGTCCATCGGGGTGTTTTCTCTTCGGTGGGATAAAGAGTGAGTTCTGCTGTGAAGTCAGCAAGGGCTTGGGACTTAATGGCCCCCCTAGGTTGGTATTCGATATGGAATTCTGACAGTTCGACTGCCCAACCTATCATTCGCCCGGCTAGGTCAGGCTTGGTGAGGATCTTCATAATGGGATAGTTAATTTTAACTATGACCCGATGATTCTGGAAATACATCTGCATCCGCCGTGCGGTAATGACCAAAGCCAGTGCGACTTTTTCTACCATCTGGTATCGGATCTCCGCACCGTGCAAGACTCGACTAACATAAGTCGCTGGTATGTGGCTCCGGCATTCTTGAGGCCGAACGACATTACCTCATAGAAAAAATTATCGGAATCTGTTCTAAACGCGGTCTTCTCCCGGTCACGGTGGTACATCTGTATTTGGTTGTATCCCGAATAAGCATCAAGGAAACTTAGGATTTGATGGTCGGCCGCACCGTCAACAAGTCGGTCGATTGTAGGTAATGGATACGAGTCCTTTGGGCATGCTTTGTTAAGATCTGAGTAATCTACACACATTCTCCATTTACCATTCGCCTTTTGACCATCACCACATTGGCCAACCACGTTGTGTAGTGGGCCTTTTGAATAAAACCAGCTTGAACTAGTTTGTCTGTTTCCTCCCGTGCGGCTTTGCGTCGTTCTTCACCTAGTTTCCTTTTCTTGTGAGCGATCGGTCTAGCCTCTTTATAGACAGATAACCGATGGGTGATAACATTTGACTTTACCCCTGGCATGTCTGCAGCGGTCCAAGCAAAAAGGTCAGCATTTTTCGTTAACGTCTTACCGATCGCTTCTTGGTCGTCTGGCTTGAGAGATGTTCCTATGTACGTTTTATGGTCTTTGTCGTGGAGGAATATGGGTTGAAGATCTTCCCCTGCTTCCATCCGAGGATCATCCAGCCAGGGATCTAGGTCAACTAAAGCGACTAAGTGTCTTCTAGATTCTCTTCCTTTAGAACGTCTTTCAAGCGATCGGCCTATCCGCTCTGTGGTTCGGTCGGCCTACGTGGTATATAACCTTCGAGTTGGTTCTACCTTCAAGCTAGCTACATAACACTCTCGCACTATCTTCTGATCTACGTGCACGGTGGCTATATCCCCGTTGACCGAGGGAAATTTCATGGCTTTCAACCTGTTGATGGATGGTCGACCGAGCAAGATATTATACGATGTATTGGCATTGACTAGCAGATATCGTATGTTAATAGTCTTGTTGAGGTAGTCATCGCTGAACGTAGTAAATAGGTCAATGAATCCTCTTGTGTCTACTCTTTCTCCTGAAAATCCAACCATCTGTCCGTTGTATGGCTGTATTTCTGCCTTTGAAATTTGCATTTTCTTGAATGTTTCCCAATAAAGGATGTCGACCGAGCTACCCTGGTCCACAAGGACTTTGGCAATTGCAAATTTATCTATCTCCACGGTTATGACCATGGGGTCGTCCTGAGCGAGGTCGATTGCTGTGAAGTCGTCATCGATAAAGGTGATTGGCGGTATATCGGTCGGCGGTGTGTGGAGGCCGAATGGACAGATTGGATCGCCCTCAAATGTTTCTTCCTTGCCGAGTTGGAACATCCACCACCTGCAAACCCACCTGCGATGTAATTAATCTCTTGAGGAGGTGTACCAAGTGACACTAGTCCGACGATTGTATTGATAACTGCTCGAACTTTCTGCTTGGTCCGACTTCTACGCTCGGGACTTTCGCTTTTTGGCCTCGTCCGTCCGGACTTTCACTTCGTTTCCTTCTATTTGAACGACAATAATCATCGTGAATTCGGTCGTCTCTTTGTCCCAAACGTTCTCGGGGATCGGGGTCGCGCTGGGGCGATCTAGGTGTAGTTATGGTTGTCTTCACAAATTTACGAAGATGACCGGCCTGGACAAGTTCTTCTATTTTATCTTTTAATGCTTGGCAACCTTCGGTCGTATGACCGTAGTTGCAATGGTATTGGCAGAGTTTACTCGTGTCGGCATTGGGAGGAGTTTATGATTGTTTCAGTGTTGGAATCAATTCAATCTGCAATGCTTCATCCAAAATCTTACCCCTTGGTACAACCAGCGGCGTATAACTATGAAAGCGAGGACCTCTATTTGGACGATACCGGTGTAGGTCGGCCGGTGTTATGGGAGGACGATTCCCTTTACTTCTGTCCGTGTTTTTAGCATATGTTTTGCGATGATAATCAACATGCTCCTCAATTTGCATGAATTTTGTAGCTCTTGTTCTTAATTCATCCATATTGTACGGTGGACGTTTGATAAGACTTTCTGTGAACCTTCCGGGTAGTATGGTTGAAACCAAGTGGTGCATAGCTATTTCTGGATTTAGATTGCGTATGCTCATACAAACTTTAGAAAATCTGTCCATGAAATCCCGCAAGGATTCTCCTCTTTCTTGTTTGACGTTGAGAAGGGACATGGAGGACGTTCGATGGGGTCTACTGGTAGCATATTGTGTAGTGAATTTCAATTCTAAAGCATCGAAGTTTGCAATGGAATTAGGGGGAAGGTCATAAAACCATCCGAGAGGGCCTTCCCTGAGCGGGGAAGACTTTACACCATACCATTCGATCGATCGTGTAGAGGGTCATCTGTGTCCTGAAGATATTCAGGTGCTCGTCCGGATCCAAGGAACCATCATAGAGATTCATGGTTAGACCTCTCCATTTGCTGGGAAGAGGAGCGGTTATTATGTCATCAGTGAACGGATGGCCCCTCGGGTTTGCTACTCTGTTTGGGATTTCCTGCCTCACACTCTGATGGGTTTGCTGGACGAGTGATGTGTGAGGTACAGTTTGGGCTATTGTCTTCGTCCCGGATTGGTGTGGTGGTGGAGTAGGTGCACGTGAATGTCCCTCACGCTCAGATTGCTCGAGTCTTTCCATCAATCTTCTGTTTTGTTCTTTTAACTGAGCCATTTCCTTTGCATGTCGTTGGCGTTCTTCTTCCTGTCTTTTCTTCTCCTCCTCTTGACGTAGCTGGTCTGTCACTCCTCTCTGAAGTAAATCCTGCATCTGAACTTGGAGGGTTTAGAGCATCATCCTATGCTCTTCAGCGGTGTTGTTGGTGTTGTTTGCTGTTGAAGCCATCTGCACTCGTTGGAATCCTTATGCCTGGGAATAGTGATTACTCGGCCCCACGGTGGGTGCCAATTGTACCTGTATGGATATTGGGGACTGAGTAATGTTGATCCACGTCGATACACAGTGTTTACTTCACTCTTGGTTGTCCTATTCTTGAAGTCTTCTTTCTTCTTCGCGTGCCTCGGTCGGCCGGCGGGGGTACCTATGATTGCACTCCGATGTTCAAGTCAGCGATGGTGCTCAAGTGAGAATTCTCTGATATTATGAAAACATACCTTTTTCCCTTTTAGAAGTCCCTTTAATAGGTTGACTTGGGCCTTGGCCATGTGGGTCAAGCAGCTGACGGTTAGAGACGTGCTTAGTGGTCTCTGGGTCGTGTTTGGTGGTTTCCTAAGATCCCGGGAGTGTTCCCAAAAATCCAGGGAGTGTTAACGTGTTTGACTTACTCAGCGACAATTATAACTGCTCATTCCACGTATAACCACGTTCTTTATTTAATTAAGTCATTTAACGCAAACCATTCGATCGTCCGGTGCCGACCGGTATACATAGTATGAATTTTGCTCGGTTTTTGTTACAAAATAATACGCAACTTTCTGGTTACTACCATGATATTAAAATTATTGGAGCATTTTCCTTCTATTTAGGAATAAAAGAGAGAATAATGCTAATGAATTTATTTTATTATTATTATTTTATTGGTAGCCTAAGAATAGTGCTAGTGGTTTAAAAATGCATTCTGGTGTTTGGAAGATTGATATGATTGTATTCAATTGATTTCGATTAGGAATTTTTTTTTTCCCATTAATTGTTTTTCGCTGTAAAGTATTGTAAATACTGCTACGAATATGAATAAGTAAAGCTACTTGTGAATTGTTCATAAAGCTTCCTTATTTTATTAAATAAAAGAATTATGTTTAAGATTACATTCAATTACTTAAATAAGTTTAAATTAGACTTTACAAACATAAAGTTAAGATATATATATATATATGTGTGTCTTTTATATTATTGTAAAAGATTATAAATTTCACAATATCATTCTACTTGTTTAGCACAAAATATATCAGAATTGTGAATTGTATCAAGATATTTTATTAAAATACTAAATTGTTGCGGTTAAAAAATTTATGAAACCTGTTTTCCTTAGTGAATATCTATTTTAAAATTTGTTTTTATAAAGTGTTTTGATGATATTTAGGTTGATTATCTTTCATATATACTTCCTAATAAGATTAAATTTGTACATTAATTGCTCTTTGACTCGAAAATCCTAGACCACCAATTGATCAGTGAGCATGACTTCAAAAAAATTATGGGATTACCATCGAGCATGACTCAAACACATTCCAGATAACTCATCTCCAGTTGACTAGTGAGTAGTGGAATGGACTAAAAAATGTTAGGATCAGACTATTTTATAATAAGTGTACCGTGTAATAATTTGTTCATAAAAACAAATATTGAACTCACAAGGATAAATTGAATTCTTAAGTAAAATATTCACTAAATAGAAAATAATAATTAAAGTTTGTTGGAGGTCGATTGTAAGGTTGTAAAATTTTTAAATAAAACAAAATAAAAAGTTGATTGATTGAATTGAAATCTTTCTCACTCTCAGTACAAAAAATTATATTTTTAGTGGAGGTTTTTTAACTAAGGTTATTATAACCTCGTAAGTGGGTTTAATTACCGGAGGTTATTTTAACCTCTTTTAAATTCCAGAGATTTATTTTAAATCTCACTAAAATAATTTATATTTATTTTAAATTTTATTTTTCCTTTGTTTATCACTTTCTCTTCTCTTTCATGTAAACCCTAATTCTCTCGTTTCCCTCCTCACTTCCCTCTCCCTCCAATCCTTCCACGTCGTAACCATTCGCTCCTCCAACCTTAACGCCATCCTCCGCCTCCCGCTTCAGACGCCACCCTCCGCCTCCCGCTTCAGACGCCACCCTCCGTCTCCTGCTCCAACGTCACTACACTCTCTCGCTGCGCCGCTCTATTCCACAATGCTAACAAGTACGCCTCCAATTGGACCTCCATTCTCGAGAACACCAGTGTGTGCGATTCTTCCAAAGTTGTTCTAATTGGAGAGTCTGAAATTGGGAAATCAAATCTGCTCTTGCAAAAGATGTATTCCGGTAGGATTTCAAACCCACAATACGGGTAGAATTTGCTTACCGGAACATCAAGGTTGGAGAATAACTCATCAAAGCTCAAATATGGGACACTGCAGGCCAAGAGAGGTAAGGAACTCACTATTCCTTCTTTTTCTTTTCTCCCTTCCAATGGATGACTCTCTGTTTTCTCTTCAATTGGTCATTGCTTTCAACTTTTTAATTCTTTTAGGCTCTGT